>Ga0265297_10000147_pt1 | contig 234260 bp, 241 predicted proteins | sample Munlanlwell13791_FD_192502 | JGI IMG/M metagenome (GOLD analysis project Ga0265297, IMG submission 192502) | Leachate microbial communities from a municipal landfill in Southern Ontario, Canada - Leachate well 137-91 | ecosystem: Engineered > Solid waste > Landfill > Unclassified | place...
AGAGAGATTGCGCGCATCTTGTATTTGGAAATCGATGGTCACCCCTGCCTCTTGTGCCTTTTCCCTTGCCCTTTTTATCTGATTCTCGGAAAGGTCAACGCCGGTAACGTTGTATCCCCTTTTCGTAAGTTCAATCGAATGCCTGCCTGTTCCGCATCCGACATCAAGTATTCTTACATTTTTGTTATAATTTAATTCCTGTTCAATAAAATCGCATTCACCAATCGTTCCTTGAACAAAACACTCCTTATCATATTTCTGTGCATAATTCTCAAATAATGCTTCATACCATTGTTTCATTATTACTTCCTCCATTCACCAAATGTTATTTAGATAGTTTATAATAGTCGGATAATTCTGCTCCCACCATCCAGTAATAAGCACACAAAAAAGCTTTTTTATTCATGCCCTTCATATTTGTATTGTTTCAAATCCCTCTATCACCACAGCATTTGTTTTTGCTGACTGCTCACGCAACGGCGCAATGACCCGATATTCAGAAGAATCCCACCAAGCATTGAATTTATCCATTGACTTAAATTCAACAATAATAAGGCGCTGTGGGTTCCAGTCACCTGAAACTACTTTTACCTGACCGCCGCGGACCAGATACCTGCCGCCAAATTTCACAATAGTTTGCGGGACTTTTTGGATATACTGACCATACCCATTTTTATCCATAACTTCTATAGTTTCAATAATCATATAGACTGACATTTTTATCCTTTCTGTCCGCCATAAACGGTAAAAAAATAATATTTCCAGATGACGTCCACGTTACAGAAACCTGCATCTTTTAACCATGACAGCTCATCCATAAGCCTGAATGGATGATCTTCTTCCTCGTAGATTTTTTTTCTTTTCAGGATTTCCTCTTGCGATAAGGACTTAAGCAGGAATTCGTTCCACTTTTCAAGATTGAGATTTTGTAGGTAATCGCTTGAACCTAAAATAAGATCTGCGGCATAAAAAACACCGTTATTATTAAGCCCTTTGAATATCTTCTTATAAAAAACCCTTTTCTCATTATTGTCGCGTATGTGATGCAGGGTTAATGAGGAAAGGATAGCGTCGTAGCCCGGAGAAAAATCAAAATTTCTGCAATCACATATGACATAATTTATGCCGCCGTAACCTTTAAGTTTATTTTTTGCGACCTGAACCATATTGCCCGCAAAATCAACGCAGGTTATTAATGCATCCGGATAATGTTCTTTAATCATTTTTGAAATTGTACCTGTCCCGCACCCCAAGTCAGCAATCTTTATCTTCTGATTCCTATTAAAAGGCAAGGCCAAAACAAGGACTTCAAGCATATCCATATAAAATGGTACTGATTTCAATATCCTTGTATCAAATCCGCTTGCTACGTCATCAAAGTGCTTTTTGACTTTCTTCATAATAATACCTGTAAACCTTATCTAAATTTTTATGCTTGCCGCAGTTCCCATTATTTAATACTAGCTAAAATAGAACCGTCCTCTTTATTATAGGCGTCTCCTTTTGAGCTATTATTTTAACACAAAAAATGGCGGGAATATATAAAATAGACAATCCCATGCCTTATAAACAGAAAACCTCCGCGGTCAATAATCGACCAACGAAGGTCTTCATTGCTAAATCACAGTCTCATTAGAACTCAGGGCCTAATATCCCCCTGAGATATTGATACCATACTAAGAGAGAAGGCAAATTCTCTCACTGCATTCAGGGAATTAATTTAGAGGGCAGCCTCACCCCTTTCCCCGGTGCGTATCCTTATCGCCTCATCAACAGGATAAACGAATATTTTACCGTCTCCGATATCCCCGGTTTTCGCACTACCAATTATAGCCTTACTTATGCGTTCGACATCTTGATCTTTAACTATAACCTCTATCTTGACCTTAGGCAGAAGCTCGACTTTATATTTCTCACCCCTCCATTGCTGAACAACCCCCTTCTGCTTACCGTGGCCTTCAATCTCTGAGATCATCAGCCCTGTCACACCCGCAACACCAAGCGCATCACGCACTATATCAATGCTTTCCGGCCTTATTATTGCTTCAATTTTCTTCATCTTACCCTCCCTATAAGTATCTTATTCATTCTTGACATTAATGATTGTGTAAGCCGGCTTCCTGCCAAAAAATTCCGGGTAAGCAGAATTACCGTGCTCACCGATATCAAGCCCCTCAATTTCTTCTTTGAGAGAAACCCTTATACCCATCGTATATTTCAGGCAAAGCCAGAAAATGAGGGAAATGAAAAAAGTAAAAACCGCTACTCCTAATACTCCCGTAAGTTGAGACATCAAAAGCTTTGTCCCGCCGCCATAAAATAGACCGCTTCCAGTAGCTGTGCCGACAATTTTGTCTTGTGCGAATAAACCTACGCATAGCGTGCCAAAAACTCCATTTACAAGATGGACCGAAAGCGCACCTACGGGGTCATCAATCTTAAGTTTATCAAACATAATAACAGCCAAGACTACAAGGATACCCGCAATCAAACCAATAATGAGCGAACTGGGTACGCTTACAAAAGCACAAGGCGCAGTAATAGCCACTAAACCCGCAAGGCAGCCGTTTAAAGTCATACCTAAATCAGGCTTACCTAACAACAACCAGGATAACAAAGTAGCGCTAAGGGTCGCCATTGCCGCAGCCATATTAGTAGTAATCGCTACATGGCTAATAGCAATGGGATCGGCGGACATTGTGGAACCGGGGTTAAAACCAAACCACCCAAACCAAAGCACAAAAGTTCCTAATGTCGCTATTGATAAGTTATGGCCGGGGATTGGGTTAATCCTTCCGTTCGCATATTTACCGAAGCGCGGGCCCAACACTAAAACTCCGGCTAAAGCTGCCCACCCCCCTACTGAATGCACAACTGTTGAACCTGCAAAATCAAACATCCCCTTTAGCTGCAGCCATCCTCCTCCCCATATCCAATGGCCTACTATTGGATAAATAAACATTGCCATGAAAAAGGAAAATATTATAAAGGATTTATACTTAATACGTTCCGCAACAGCCCCTGAAACAATAGTGGCGGCTGTCCCGCAGAAAACCAGTTGAAAGAAAAATTTTGCCCACATCGGAACCCCGGTCCAGGAAAGTGCCGAGTAGACGCCTTTATAGGCTTCGCCGGTTGCCGGAGAATTATCTAAACCACTGGCAAAAAAGAGGCCCTTTAACCCTATCAGCGGATTCCCATCTCCAAACATAAGGCCCCAGCCTATAATCAAGAAACCTAAGGAGGATACTGCGAAAACAACGAAATTCTTAGAAAGGATATTTACACAGTTTTTAGAGCGGGCAAAACCTGATTCAACCATAGCAAAGCCTAAGTTCATGAAAAATACCATCTTTGCAGTAATTAAAACCCATATTGTATCAATTATTACCTTCATACTCATGTCCATAGCCGCCTCCTTTTAATGAGCATATAACTTACGTCGCTTAAATTATTTCTTATATATCGCTTCATAACTTATGCCCTCACTCAGAAATTAACATCCAGTTGAAAAGTTATCGTATCTCTCAAATTGGAATTATTGTATATTTCATAGCCGACTATTGCGGAGATATCTTTGTTAAAACTCCAGGCAAAACCGTAATTCATGGCACCGTATGAAGATTGTGTCCCTTGATAATCAACGCATAGCCAAAGTTTATCCGAAATCTCGCTTATTGTGCGTTCCCAGGCAAACATCGGGCCGTTATTATCGCGCAGGCCATTTTTATCGCGCAGGAGCCTACCATTGCCGTTAAAATAACCTACGGAAAACCTGCCTAAATTTATCTTACCTACTGAAATAGTTTTGGCCCCTTTTAAATACCACAAATCGTTATCGGTTAGGTTATGTTTGGTGCCGATATCATAACCGCCGATGGCAAACGCAGGCATATATTTAAAATACGCGTCTTCCGGAATACCAAACTTAAAATTAAAATACCAGGGATAAGTATCGAAACTTGAGCCAAAACCTTTTTTATAATCAAAGCCTGTTTCGGCCATAATTTTCCCAAACGGCTGCCAGACTTTACCCAATAGATTGTCTTGCGGCTTATCCGATAATAAGCTAAAAGTGAGGCCATAAACCTGCTGGACATACGTCCTTGCTCCGGTATGGTCTGTTTTTTTGGTCGGCGTATAAGTATCCGCGGTTATATGTATTTTATTATAGGGCTGGATATCCGTGGAAGGAGCCCAGATATGAGTTGAGGGGGTCGCGTAACAAAGAGTAACCACGGACCAGAAACCAGTAAGAAAAACAGATACGATCTTAAATCGTTGCATTTTTTACCTCCCTTTCCCTAATGAAGTATTGCTTTATCTTTTCTCTCTCCTGTGCGTACCCTCACACAATCGTCCAAAGGTAATACCGCAATTTTCCCATCGCCTGCCTTGCCTGCCGAACAATACATCAATATCGTAGAAATAATCTTCCTTACCTGCGTATCCGTAGCATAAATTTCTATTTTAACCTTATGAACAAAAAGAAAATTATCCGGCCGCATGCTCTGGGCCCCAAACCCGCGCACCTCGCTTACAGTCATCCCGCCGATACCGATTTTTCTTAAGGCATCAGCTATATCTTTCAGCTTCTCTGAACGGATCATACCTTCAATCTTTTTCATATCAACCTCGAAAAAAAGGCGCCTTTTATCCATATTTGGATTAAAGACGCCTTGGTCTTTTAAAAAAAATAGCGTTCCTCTTTGAGAACGCCTTTGCATATCCTGCACTTCAATGTGCATGTTACACTACTACAAGTAATAAACTTTCAATTCTGGTAACCTAACAATCAATATATTTCCGGCATTTCTCTCGCATCTTACTCATAAGCTTCACCACCATGACGTGGGATACCCCTATCCTCTTACCTATATCTCTAGTGGTCAGGCCATCCTTTAAAAATATCATTATCATTTTCTCTCTTTGGTTAAAATCACCGTTTTGTATCTCCTCTGCCAATAATTTATTATTTAATAATATACGAGTATCATTTGCTTCTTGAAGATTTAAGGAAAGTTCTTCCTCCAAAGCAATTCCATTTCCATCCTCCATTGTATATTCAATGGCTAGCATATTTAGTTTCTCATTGACTTTACGGATATAATTCTTAAGATGAAAATAACAACCCTGCAATATATAACTATCAGTTTTATCTGCTAACTTATCCTGGCGAAATACGCTCCAAAGATACAAAATAGCCTCCTGATAAAGATCATCGTGGTTAAAAGTCCTGTAACTGCCATTAAGTTTATAGGCGATTCTTCTTACCGTAGGTGAAAACTTCTTAATCACCTCTTCGAAATCCATTCCTTATCTCCTAAAAATAAAAAAACGCCTTCTATCCGCTATTAGATTAAAGACGTCTTCGTCTTAAAAAAATAAAACCCTTTTCAAGGCATTCCCTGCCTTAAAAAGGGCGTCTTTGTCCCTAAAAATGATAAAGCCCCACATCGCCTTGGGGCTTCTTTACCTGTTTGACTTAACTGTCAATTTAAGTTTAACACCTTCTCCTTATTTGTCAAGTATTATTATTTTCCTGATTATTTTCCCGTAATAATGGTTATTTCGGCTTAATTAGTGGCATTAGCTGTAGCACTAGCACATTAGCTAAATAAAATAGAACCGTCTTTTAACTTTTTCAGGTGTGGCAGCGAAACAAAAAAGGCTGAGCGATTAAGCCCAGCCCTGTAATCACTAACAAGAAGAACTACTAGATGATTTTCTTTTTCTTGAAAACAAGCCCTAAAAGACCTAATCCTAATAATGAAAAGGTCGCCGGCTCGGGAACCACGCTTTGAGCGTTCTTGCTGGTCAATTGGAAATTGCTGAAATATATTTCACTTGTGTCAAATTGAGTACCGCTACCGAATGAATCTCCTCTAAGATAAACCGACATCATTTGACCGTCCCCTATCAAACTGGACAGGTTATATGTCTCATACGGCTCGGTCATATCTGAACCGAGCACGGATAAGGTAATATCTTTAGATCCCGCAAAATAGTTCACTAAAAACGTTCCTCCGTTTGTGCCATTTTCCTGAGAATCGAAATAATCGTAGTGCCCGTCACTGCTGTTGAAATCTACTTCCCAATAAAAAAATGGTTTGTCTTGGCCCCCTACCGGTTCGTCCCCGCGACCGATGCTTATGCCGTTTATATTTGTGGCACTGGCAGGTATAAGCCCTAATTTTATTCTATTTTGCTCAGACGAAGGGTTATAATAAAAATCTACGCTGAAGGTGGCGTCTTCGTTCATGTTAAGGCCCCAAATAGACCTATATTCGGCATAACCTAGGGCACCCGTATTACTGCTCAATCCTAGATTAGTATCGCCATCTTGAACTATATCGACTCCGCCCGCTGTTGATTTTTCCCACTGGTTTTCGGCCATCCACCATCCTTGACTTACATCAAAAAACGCGGCGTTGGCCATGGGGAGCCCCGCCACCATCAATGTCATTATCACTGCTGCTATTACGAGCAACGCCTTCATGTTTCCTCCTTATTTATATATGCTTATAATAGCATTTTTCATACCAAACCATGATCTACTTGCATTATTTCCAGATAAATTCCTTATAAACCTAATTATTCCAGGATGTTATGAACAATAATATTCTTTGTCTATTTGGCCTTATTATTGGGATTATTGACAAAGTGTTGAATCTTATAATCAAGAGGTGCAAAGAGTGCATATTTTTAAAGACAGGATATTTCAAGACGTCGGGGAATTCGGAGGGGGTTATTTCCAGCTTCTTAATTCACAAACACTTGACTTCTTTAATATTCCCAAAATCATCCCCACAGATTTTTCGGCTTACGCCTCAAAAATCTATACATGGGGACAAGTCTCATGGTACTTACACCAACAGCCTTCCAAAAGCACCAAGAAAAACCTTATTTTTATTAACCTCTTTATCGCTCATACAATAAAATAGAACCGTCCCCTTTACCTTCTCTTATTTTTTATAACTCTTTGTTGTAGTCGTTTTGATAATAGTTCTCCGCAAATTCGATGGCCAGTTTCGTTCCAATGCGTCTGTTGCTCTGAATATACCTTTACTCCTTTAATACTCTCCTTTAGTATTTCTTCTTGTACATATTCTATAAATTCTATGCCGTTTTCTTGAAAAATAATTCTGAATTGCTCCAGATAATTCCGATTGCCATTAACCGTAAAAGCTACTATTGGCACCTGGCGAGCTCTTTCTTTCATTTTTTTTATTAAAGTATCGGTAACATCCACTGCCTTTTTAAAATCATCAACATCCATTCCTTTTGTGATTATATCTTCGTCAACGGAGTGCAAAAATCCCTTCTTGCACAACTCTACAAGAAACCTATCCAGACTATATCCTAATAAATAGATAAGCCTTGAATGAGAATATAAAAACACCCTAAGTTTCCATGGAAACTTAGGAAAACGATACTCTATTCTACCATTTATAAAATAAGGCCGTGTCATGAGGTCATTGTTATAAAAACTTGCACTCTCCAGCTCCCATAAGTTATTGATGAAATCATTGCTGCATACTTGCAGCACAATTAAATCTGGCTTTATTTCGTCAATATATCTATCAAGAACCATATATTCTTGTAAAGTCCCGTATCCCGGTCCTCCATATACGAATGCTTCCGCATTAAGATTCTTTACAATAATATTGTAGTACATGTCTTCTTCATCAACGCCGCAGCCTTCAGTAAACGAATCCCCTATGAAAAAAATCTTATATTTTGCGGTGGATATATCTCCAAAGACCTTTTTCCCCTTCCAGCCAAGCTCCCTATCATAATAGTCTACTGCCGATCTAAAAAAGGGGACGTTACGGACGAGTTTCTGATATGTTCTAATAGAGACTTCGCTAATAACACATAAAAGAATTAATAGCCCGCATATAAACAATGCAAGTGTTAACCTCATAAATATTTCCGCCTGTTCTTTACCGGTAAACTTCCCTGCTTTAAAGCAAAAAATAGAACCGTCCCCTTTAAGACTTTATCCGGCTTTTGAGCTTATCAGTCAACTTCTTTAGTCTTTCGGAACAGTCATATTTCCCCAGCCGCACATCAATAATAGTAGGGGAAGAATTGTTTTTCTTCGCAGCTTCCAAAGCAGCTAAAAATTCGCCTTCCGTAAAGACAGTATAACCCTCTCCCCCGCCGATGACCTTAACAACATCCGCGTATTGCCACGGTTGAATATCATTAAAGGTTCCATCAATCATAGGGCGGAATGTTCCATATCCGCCGTTGTTCAGGATAACCACGATCGGGCTTAAGGCATAACGTAGGCTGACAGAAAGCTCCATGCCGGTCATCTGAAAAGAACCGTCTCCGACAAGGACGAGCGGTCGACGATCCGGCGCGGCAAGCTGAACACCGACTGAGGCAGGAACCGAAAAACCTATAGAAGCATAATAGGCCGGAGAGATAAATTCGGTCATCCCATGGACCCGCAGGTCAAGCGAACCGAACAACGGGTCTCCCGGCTCAGCAATCACCGTGGTATTATCATCCAAAAAAGTATTCACGCAGGCAAACAGTCTATCCACAGTTATCTTGCTTTTTGCCTGCGGGATAAATGGCTCAAGTATATGTTTCTTCGGCTGTTTGACTCTATTTTTTGGCTCCGGCATTGCTGCGATCAGGGATTGAAGAAAATACTCCATGCCTATATCCGGATAAGAATGGTGCCTGACTAGAATATTATCCGGCGCAATCACAACGCTCTGGCCGGGATCTATATGGTGAGTGAATATACCGGTAGCAAGATCCGTAAGATAAGGGCCTATTGCGATAACACAATCAGCATCCTCTACCGCCTCCCGGACATCATCAGGGCTCATCCCCCCGGCATAGACCCCGATAAATTGCGGATGGCTCTCCGATACTACTGACTTACCGAGGACTCCGGTCACAAACGGAAGCCCTGAACGTTCAAGAAACTCAAGCATTAGTAACTGCAGCCCAAAGCGATGCACCTCAACACCGACCATTAGTATCGGGCGCTTGGCTGCGGCAAGCATATTTAAAACCTCGCGCATGGCTTCATCAACAGCAGTCTGATCAACCGCTGAAGGTTCCGGAATAAGTATCTGCGGTTCATCTATTTCCACATGCACCATGTCCCTGGGCAACTCAATATAACCAGGCCTTTTTGTTTCTTGGATGGCACTTAAGACACGATTGATTTCAGCAGCAGCAATCTTGGTATCACCCAGCACTGACTGCGCTACAGTCATTTCCCTGAACACGTTCAGCTGCGTTTCAAAAGAACGGATCTTGTGATGAAGAAGCGGGTCATGTTTACGCTCGGCCATACCGGGGGCGCCGCTAATAACAAGTACTGGCGAGCGCTCAGCAAAGGCCTGCGCCGTGCTATTTGCAAGTTTGAGCCCACCGACTCCATATGTAACGCATACGGCGCCAAATCCTCTTATCCGCGCATAAGCATCTGCGGCAAAACCAGCCCCTTGCTCGTCACAGGTGTTAATTACTTTAAGCTGGCTCCCGCAGAGCTGAGAGTAAAAGTTCAACACGTAATCCCCCTGAATACCGAATACGTGCTGCGCTCCTGCTGCTTGTACTTGCTTAATCAGGTATTCGCCGATATTCATAGGCCCCCTGCCCTTTCTGAATTAGTACATTCCAAGCACTTTCCGAAGCAATCGGAAAATGTTTCTTTGTGTTTATTGCCTTCCAGCCACTATCTCTTTGAGGGCCGTCAGGGCTGCTTCGTAATCCGGCGGAGAACTAAGTTCTTTTACGAGTTGCACATATTTGATAGTATCATCCTTATCAACAATAAATATGGCCCGCGCAAGCAGCCTGAGCTCCTTGATAAGCACGCCGTAATTAATCCCGAAGGTTGCCTGACGATGATCGGAAAGCGTCTTTACCTTTTTAATATTAAACTCCTGACAGAAGCGCTTCTGCGCAAAAGGCAAATCCATACTCACAAATATTATCACGACGTCTTTTGATACCTTAGCCGCCTCGTCATTAAAGCGTTTGATCTGTAAATCGCATATCGGGGTATCCAGTGACGGGACAGATGCTATGAGCTTAATTTTACCCTTAAAATCAGCAAGGCCCTTTTCTTCCAGGCCCTGCGACAGGGCTTTAAAATCAGGGGCCTCTTGGCCTGGGCTCAAGGCTAGCCCTTCCAACGTCAAAGGATTACCTTTAAGGGTCACTTCACCAATACGTTCCATTTAAACCCTCCCTTCGCTTACCTGATACCCTTAGCTATCTCTTAAATACATCAATATATAATGCAATGATAAAGGCAATTATTGATGTAACGAATATAAAAAAATAGTTAACCAGGTCTTTCTTTGAAGAAAGGCTGCATAGTAAAGAATCCAGGAGCCGGCGATCTTCTTCATTTAACCCGGTTTTAGCGTGTATTTTATCAGTCAGCTTTGCCTTCCGGATCACCCGTGCGCGTGAACTATCCACTTTGAATTTATAAACGAAAAAAACAAAGAATCCTACAACACCGATGTACCATGCTATCTTTCCGTAAATAGGATGGTAGGCATCCATCATAGTCACAACACGGATCGCAACCGTAGCAATCAGGCCCACAGAAAAAAATAACCATGAAACAAATGTGTCACGGCAACGTCTCTTTTCAATACAATCTTTACATTTATTCATCATGGCATCCCATGCACTATATATCTAACGTAATATTAGAAAATTAAGCGCCGCGCCCACAATAATACTAATCGTTATCATAACAAGAACCGATTTAATCAAGTCTTTCAAGCCCAACTCCTTCCATAGGATTATGAACGTAGCAATACAAGGAAACGATACCGCTAATAATGTTGCTGAAATAAATAACTGCTTGGCAGAAAGCCCTAAAGGCATCAACATTCCTACTGCTACGTCTTTTCTTAAAAATCCGACTGACAAAGCGGCTATAGCCTCCTTAGGCAGCCCGAATAAACCATGTATCACTGGCGCGAAAATACCGGTTATAATATCAAACAACTTAAAGTATATAAGAATATTAACGGCTGCAACACCTATAAGCACAACCGGTACGGCCTCGATCAGGAATCCCTTTATACGGAAGTATAATTTCTGGCCCAGCATATATAACGGCGGGAATCTGTACGGGGGGATCTCTAATAAGAATTCCGGGCTATACCCGGACATGGTACGGTTCAGGATTAACCCTAACATCAAGACCAGGACAAATAGTACCAAATAAACCCCCCCTACATAGAACCCCCCAAACCTGCCTAACAAACCAAATATCATCGCTTGTAATGGTACGCAGGGCACGCCAATAGAAATAATGGTAGAGGCAATAAACCTCTCGCGCCTTGATTCTAAGACCCGGGTAGACAAAATGCCGGGGACATTGCATCCGAAACCTAAAAGCACGGGGATAATGGCGTAACCATGCAGGCCCAGCCGGTGAAGGAGATTATCCAGTAATATCGCCAGGCGCGGCAAATACCCTATATCTTCAAGAAGGCTCAGGATGAAATAAAAAGAGATAACATAGGGCAACACCATCCCGAATTCGATATACGGGGCTGTAGTCAGGACACCGAGAGACTGCTTGAAATCAATACTGCCGTTGATCAAATCACCGATAAACAGGTGAAACCAGAATCCTTCTTTATGCCAATAAAAAGACATCTTCTCAAGCACCGGCTGGTAAAGCTTTATAAATAACGGGTCTGTTATCCTATTAATGATCAACTCGCCCGTAAAGCGCACAATCTTAAAAGACGCATAGATTACTCCCGCTGCCATTATTAAACCGGTAAATGGCCGCACAGATGCGTCCTCCAGCGCCTCTCTTAAGGTATGGTGCCTGTGTTCCAGGCGCTGGACCTGCTCAACAATTTTGCCTATTTCCATCCAGCGCGCTTCAGAAACAAGTTTATCCCGTAAAACAGGCCTTGTTTCTTTTATCCTCTCGACCAATAATTTTATACCTGAGCCGGTTACCGCGCAAGTCGGGATAACGGGAACATGAAGAAGCTCTTCTAGTTTTGCGATATCGATATTAACCCCCCTATGAGAGGCATCATCGCACATGTTTAGACAGATAATCACAGGGTAGCCTTCTTCAATCAGCTGTAAAGTCAGAAGTAAATTTCTTTCCAAATTAGTCGAGTCAATTATGTTGACTACTGCGATTTCGTCTTTAGGGTATTCTTTTAATAAAGACACTACCACTTCTTCTGCGCCTGAAGTCGGCTCTAATGAGTATGTCCCGGGCAGGTCCACGACCTCAATCTTATCCTCCTCTAAACGCAGATACCCCTTGGAAAGTTCTACGGTTGTGCCGGGATAATTAGATGAGATTACCTGGACACCGGTAAGGCGCGAAAAGACTACGCTTTTACCTACATTAGGATTGCCTATCAAATAAATCTTTTTTATCATTCCAGATTAATTATTACCTTGGCAGCTACCCCATGGCCTAAGGCTAAAATGCTTCTGCCTGCCTTAATCACTACCGGGCCACGCAAGCCGACATGGCTGAGTTTTGTAACTTCTTTTCCCTTAAACACGCCCATGCTCATCAGCCTGTTTTGCAGGTTCAGACCTCCCAGGACCTCGGTAACCCTGCCTTTGCGGTTTGCCTTGATTTGCACTAAAGATATCTTTTTCATCCGTCTCCTACTTGAATAAAAAAAATGCCGATCCGCTGTTATAGTTAGCTATATCCATAAACCAACTCTTCTTTCTCTGCCCTGGTAAGCGCCTTTATTCTTTTTTCCTCCAGAAACGCATTTTTAAAATATTTGTGTTTTTTTAACCAAACTACCTCTACCGGACGCCTATCCCGCGTGTACTTAGCACCCTTACCTTTATTATGTAATATTAACCGCTTTCCAATATCAGAGGTATAGCCTGTATAATAGGTACCGTCACGGCATTCAAGGATGTATACATAAAATTTGCCGTATCGTTTTAACTTTTTCATTTACCCCCATATTAGACATCAATTAAGGCAGGGAAAACCATCACCCGCAGTGGGGCCCTTCAATAATTACAATTTAAATATTTTTTTAAAGGATCTTTCAAGAAGGCTGTAGGGTAATATTGATTTTAAAAGCATAAATACAACAGCGCCCTTGCCAACAGCATATTTCCGTTTCATTTTTTTAGAGGCCAAGGCCTTGTAGATCTTCTTTGCTACTATCTCAGCAGACAAACCTTGGCTGCTTTCCCCTGTTATTTTTTCGATATAATATTTAAAGGGATGGTAATACGCAGAAGATACGCCTTGCAAATCCCTTGTCAGAATAGCGGATTTGTCAAAATTAGTCTTGATACCTGATGGTTGTATAGTGCATAGTTGAATATTAAAAGGCTCCAGCTCCATTCTCAATGCCCCGGTAACTGCCTCTATCCCGGATTTGGCGGCTGAATAAGCAGACATCGCAGGAAAAGGAAATTCCGCGTAAATCGAACTTATGTTGATTATCCTGCCCTGCCTCTGGTTCCTCATAACCGGCAATATGCATTTTATCAGGAATATCTGGCTAAAGAAGTTCGTCTCAAACTGGCTTTTTATTTCTTCCATAGAACAACACTCCAGAAAACCCTTAAGTCCATATCCGGCATTATTTATCAAGACATCTATACTGCCTGAATCCCGCAGTATTTTATTTACAGCCTCTATTACCGAACCCTGGTCAAGAAGGTCAAGATAAACAATCTCTACCTCAAGGTTTTTATTTTCAATCTCCTTTAACAAGGAGTTCTTTTTTGTTAAATCCCTGATGCCGGCGTAAACTTTATATCTTTTCTCCGCCAGATAAACTACGGTAGAAAGGCCTATCCCGCTAGATGCCCCGGTGATCAAAACTGTTTTTCCGCCTTCCATATTTTATTCTTTTACTGCCTTAATCGCAATTAAATAACCGGTAAAATGATTGATAAAATACTTCTTCTTTCCTATAGATTCAAATAACCTGACCGTCTGGTTTAAAAGATATTTTATGATCCTGATATTGCTTTTATAAAAAAGATTGATCATGGTGGGAAAAAGAGGCGGGATATGTATTATGGTATCCGATTCGAGTACCTTAAAACCAATACCTCTGGCGAGCCTCTCTGTTTCCACTAAAGAATATGAGCCTTCCACATAAAAATTATGATACCTATTTAAGCCCCGCATAATACTGCACAATAAATAAAGGATGAGATTGCTTTTGTTATGCAGGGTCAGGATTAACACCCCTCTTTTCTTTAGCACCCTATGCAGTTCACTAAGCGCATCCCTGATACCGGGGAAATGGTCAAGGGTGGAGTTTGATATTATGAGATCAAAGCTCTCATCCTGAAAATCAATTTTCTTCACGTCCTGCTCTAAAAGTCGCAATTTAATATTAAGGGCCTTGGCTCTTTTTTCTGCCATTGCCACTATCTTAGGGGATATATCTATGCCAAAAACGTTATCATTATTCCTCGCCAGATCAAATAAGATATCGTCAAAACCAAGAGATTCCTCATAGAGATCGGTTTTTAGGATTCTTTTATCCAGGAGTCCCTGTCCCCAGGAATTTACCAAACGCAATATTTCCCTTTTTTTATATTTAAAGAAGGGGTTATCCGCATAAAGGAGGCCCGCCTTTTCGGCGACATCATCCCAATATATTCCACCCAACGCTTCTCCCTCACCAGACCTGGTTCTTGATGACGTCTTCATATGTTTCTCTTGCCCTTATCAGTTTGATCTCTCTGTCTTTCGTTATAAAGTAAACGGCTTTACGCGGCTGGGTAAATTGGGTAGAACGGGGTATAGAATAAGCACCGACGTCAAAAATAACGATGGGGTCTCCTGCTTCAAGGCCCGGCACCTTTTCTTTCAAATAAAGCACATCTGCGGTGGATAAGGTAGGGCCTGATATATTGACAACCCGCTTGATCTTTGCGCCCATCTTGCCGGGAAAGCCATAGTCGCGTTCTGAAAAAAATATATTTTCGGCTATATCATTAACGCTGATATCCGTAAAAACCCAGTTCCTTTTTTGGCTTACGACCTTACCGACTAAAATCGCTACACTGCTTACTATGCACCTGCCCGGTTCTGTTGTCAGGACCGGGTTTACACCGTATTTTTCTGAATTTCTATTGTAGGCATCGCTTATTTGTTTCCCGAAATCAAAGATTGAAGGCACGTTCCGCTCTATATTAAAACCGAGCCTCTCTAATAACTGGGCAGCTATTAATCTACGGGAAATCTTTACATTCCTCATGCCCTGAGCGGGAAAACCGCCTCCGATATTTAATTCCTTGATTTCTACTCCTATCTTCTTAAGTTCAGAAATAAGCCTGAAAATACTATCCAGGGACCTGGTATACATTGAAATATCAAACAGCTGAGAGCCAATATGGGCATGGATAGCCATGAGATTAAGATGGGGAAATTGTCTTGCCAGCGCAAAAATACCCATTGCTTCTCTAACGGGATAACCAAATTTTCTTTTATATGTATCGATCAATGCATCATAATAATGGCTGTCGACTAACGGATCGACCCTTATTCCCACATTTACCCTGGCGCCCGCTTTAGAGGAAATCTTCTCGATCTTCTCTAATTCTTCAATCGATTCGGCATTGATGCAATGAACGCCTCCTTCTATCGCTTCAATTATTTCCGCGTCTTTTTTGCATGGCCCGTCAAAGACAATATTCCGAGGGGCAAACCCTGCTTTTCTTGCCAGAAGAAAATCCTGCCCGCCTGAAATCTCAGCTCCCGAGCCAAGCCTGTGCAGTGTCTTTAACACCCCGGATTCGAAATTTGTCTTAACAGAGTAAAATACCCGGAATTGCGCTATGCCGGAAAATGCCTTCAAGAAAGATTCATAATTGCTCTCCAGCTGCCTTTCGGACATCAGAAAAAAAGGAGTTTCGTATTCTTTAGAAATACGTTTTAAATCCACACCGTCAAAGACGATTTCCCCTCTTTTTATTTCTATGGCCCCGTAATCTTTTTTGATCATTTTTTTGAAAAGTTTTAAGTTAAGTTCCCCTTAAAGCAAGCTGCCCATCCATGCATCGGCTTAAAACATCATGGACCCCTGCAATGTTATAAACTTCCGCCTATTTATTCTACCACTGACAAACAGAATATCCAGCCTTGTTTACACCTTGCCGTAATTATTGCCCCTTATCGCTCAACCAAGGCAGCACTTCTCATCAAGAAAAAGATAGGTATAGCTAAGATCTCTATCGCCATGGCCGCGATAATAAGGAGGTGTAATGACTTTTCGTAAAGCAGCCCCATCAAAGAACTGCCTATTAAAATGGCAAGGCCATACGAAGTATTGAAGATCCCATAGCCTGTGCCTCTTTTATTTAAGGGGGTAAGGTCGGCAATCGCCGATTTCATAATTGTCTCATGGGAACCCATCACAACACCCCAGAGGACAACGCTTACGGCTGCCATATGATAACTTTTAGAAAATGCAAGGATAGGTATAAATAGAGAGAACAAGGGGATTGTAATCAAAGTAATTAGTCCTTCCTTATCATTATTATTCCTATTTTTAAATATATCATATACCCTGCCTATCAATAAGGCAACTACGGCATCTACCCCCATGGCAATGGCGTAAAAAAACGGGATTTGAGCATCGGAAAGTATGCGCTGTGTTTTAAAATGGTATCCTATTAATGCGAAATTAGCAAAGCCAAGGGTAGTTACAAAACTAAACAGGGTATAAAACCAGAAAACCCTGGTTAATCTTCTGGTACCTGCCGATCTCTTTAGGGAAGTCTCCAGGCGCTGCGGATCAGGTACCCGCTTATAGGTCAAAACCAGGAATAATATGACAAATGCAAAAGGAACCCACAGGAATTGGTAACCGTGTTGATAATCAAGGAGGGTTTTATCTTTCGCCCCTGAAAAAAGGAATACCCCCGCAAAAATAAGCGGCCCGGCAATGGCGCCTATTTGATCCATTGCCTCATGCAGGCCAAAACCGAAACCTGTGCCGACCTGCTGTGTTGCCTGAGAAAGAATTGTGTCCTTAGCAGGGCTGCGCAGCGCCTTGCCTATTCTTTCCAAGATAATAAAGACAACCGCTGCCTGCCATACGCCCGTTAAAGAAAGCAAAGGAACGCTTATTAACATACCGTAACCCAAGAAAGTAAAAAACCAATATGCCTTTGTTTTATCGGCAAAATATCCGGAAAATAAGCGGATGGCATACCCGATGAACTCGCCAATACCTGCTACTAACCCCACAATAATTGCGTTTGCGCCAAGGACTTTAAGATACGGGCCGTTAACACCGCGCGCGCCTTCATAGATGATATCGGCAAAAAGGCTTACTAATCCAAAAAGGAGAATAAGCTGAATTGCTGTTTTTTTGTGGTTACCCGCCATCCTAGCCTCCTGTATAGGCATTATTACGGGAATCATTTCTCAACCTTACTTCAATCAAGCCCCGTACAGAATTACAGATAAAAACTTTATCCGCATCCAATAACTCTTGCAGAGATATAACCTTTTCTTTTACTTTGTGTCTTTTAATCAAATAAGCGCGGAAAACTCCTGGCAGCAGGCCGCAGGAGGCCAGGGGGGTAAAACATCCCTCCCGTGTCCTTATTATTATATTGGAAACTGCCCCTTCGCAAACCTCATTTCTGTTGTTTAAAAACAGTACATCGGAAAAACCTAATGGGGAATAATGCTTATACTCTGAATCATAGAGTTTACGGTTGGTGGTCTTGTGGTATAAAAATACATTATCGGGGTCAATTTTATGAGGAGAAATAACAACGGTTGCGTTTTTTTGCCTTTTGTCTTCTTGAATCTTTATATACTCAAACCTTATATCTCCCTCCCTGCTTAACAGCAAGCGGATTCTATAACATCGCCCTTCAGAAAATTTACCTGATAAGGATTTTAACCCGGAAATGACCTTTCTCCTGTTAAAATGAAAATGAAAATACTCAGCCGAGGCCTCCACCCGCCTTAGGTGGGCCGTCAATAATACATACCTGCCATTCCATAAGATTGTCTCTAATAAATCAAACTCCTTGGATTTATCAGTAAGAAACTTTGCCTTTAAGAGACATTCATTAAATTCATGGAGAGGGTTAGAGTCATATACTATTCCTGAGCCTATGCCCATTTCTCCCTTCATATTAATTACGGATATCGTCCTTATAGGAAGGTTGAATAGCGCTTTTTCTCCCGGGAATATGATGCCTAAGGCGCCGCAATATATATTCCGCGGCCCGCTCTCAAGGCCCTTGATTATCCGCATGGTCCTTATTTTAGGCGCCCCGGTAACTGAGCCGCCGGGAAAAACGTTCCTGAATATGTTAAAATAAGTAGTGCCTCTCTTCAGGCGCCCGCTGACTGTCGAGGTCATCTGAAAAAGGCTGTTGTATTTCTCAATTCTAAATAAACTGCTCACCCTAACACTGCCAACTTCTGAAACCTTACCCAGGTCATTACGGACCAGGTCCACTATCATCAGATTCTCTGCTAAGTTCTTTACGCTCTTTCTTAATTCCCCGGACATTGCCTCATCGCCTGAGATGTCGATGCCCCGCCTAATAGTCCCCTTCATCGGCCTGGAAAGCAGGCTGCGCCCATCTCTCTTGAGAAATAACTCCGGAGACAAGGAAATTATTTGTTCATTCTTAAATTTACAAAATGCCCCATAAGAAACATTCTGTCTTTTCTTCAGGTCCTGGTATAAAGAGAACTTTGAGCCGGAAAAGGCAAAACGATATTTGCCCGTAAAGTTCACCTGATAAGTATCCCCGTCCCTGATATAGCCTTTTATGCGGTTTATTTTCTCTATATAAGCGGGCTTGCGGAAACTCAGCCTTAAATCTTTGATAGAAAAACCCTGTGCCTCTTTCCTGCTGCTAAATAATCCGGGCAGGTTTACGTCTGTTTCTCCCGTAAGGTGGTTAAAACAAATTACCTTGTCAAAAACAGCCAGGTGAATCAAGGGATACGGCTGAAAAAACGGTGTCTTGAAGTTTTCGAAATAATACCCCAATTCGTAGGAGAAGTATCCGGCAAGGTAATGCTTTTGAGAATACCGTTCAATCTTTTCAAACGCGGGCTCAACATCACGGTAATATTTTATTTTGATAATATCAACCGGATTAATGAAGATATAACTTAGGAAGTTATGCTTATCGAAAAGGCTGGTCTCAAATAGTAAGAAATAACTCTGGCTATCGATATATTTCTGGTTAATCGCAGGCAGCGGGTAATAACTTTTTTGCATATGTGAAAGATGGGCTATTTTTAGAGAAAAATACTATTGCATCAATCTTTTTATGGCAGGGACGATATTGCCGACGAATACCTTTGCCCCATCAGAAGTGAAATGGCAGATATCCATGAAAAATCTTCTTTCTTTAGGAAAAATCATATCCTGGTCAATAAAGATACGGCCTTTATGATTAGCGGCAATCTCCCGTATGATCTTGTTATGCGTTTCAAGGCCCAGGATAACATGCGCTGCTTCTCCCCATAAGGCGATGGGGGCGCGATTGGTCCTGCGGCTGTATTCCAGGACCCCTCCTTCATAGCCCTTAGGCATCCTGTAACCTGGGGGAACGTAATAAACAAAGGTCATAAGCAAAAACGGTTCATTTTTTACCCCGGCTATATCCAGTATATTCTTTAAATTCTCCCTGAAAGGACAAGATGTCTTTATATCTCTTCCGTAAGACAGCCAATCCTCCCTGGGGGCCTCTATAGGCAGGTATTCATTAAGGTGCAGCTTTACGGCTAAGACCTTAATCAGATATTCAGCAGTAAATAAAAAAGAAAAATAGGGGGTTTCTTTATGCCTTTGGAGGCTATTGATTGTATCATACCACAAGAAATGCGAATAATCCGTCTTGAAAAAATCTGCCGGGCAGTTATTTGCCCTTAAATCATTGATCCCGTGATAAAAAACCACCAGATCAAAATTCTTATCCTTGAGAAAACGGTATTTGTAGAAACTATCCAGCGAAGTATGGGCTGGCTTTGCAACATTGTGTATCCTCACCCTCCTGCCTGTCTCAGCGCTTAGCCGGTCAAACAAAAGCTGTTCCACGGGGCTCATCTTACTGTTCAATACAGAGCCGCCTAAGAATAGTATATCAAAATAGCCGTCGTCTTTTCCTATTGCCTTTTCCTTGACAGCCTTTAGTTCAGGATAAAAACAATATATGATATCGGCCTGCCGTAACAGCGAAACCCCGCCGAGTGAAAACCAGTAGATCCTCGAGCCGGCCTCAAGCAGTAATAACAGAAAAAACAAAAATAGAAAGAAGACTATGATCCTCTTTCTACTTAAAAAAGACCTTACCCGCATGTAAGTGCCGCTATGTTATTTTTTTAAAGTAACTTTGTTTGCCTGCCTCTGCTGCGGCAAAGAACAACGTGTCTTTACACCCGAAGATAGCCGCGGGCCTTTTCCGGTCCAACAATATAAACACATCCTTTCTCGTGGCAAGCCTATAGCCGATACCATATCTTCTACAGTCTGATACCTTAAAGTGGTAATCTCAAGGTCACGGGCAATCCATTCCAGCATCTGTTTATATTTCTTCGAACGGCAGTTTAAATATTCACGCATATCCTGCGGGTCCCTGCCCTCAAGGCTGTGGATTGCCTTCCTGGCCACAAGTTCCTGGGTGGTACGCGTAGATAAGTTAAACCGGCAGGGAAACATCAAAGGCGGACAGGCAGGCCGGACATGGATTTCTTTTGCCCCGCAGCCCCAAAGTTTCTTGATGGTAAAATTCTTAAGCTGTGTGCCCCTGACAATGGAATCTTCACATACCACAATCCTTTTACCGTTAATAATATCCCTGATGGGAATAAGCTTCATTCTCGCGATTAAGTCACGCCTGTCCTGTGATGGGGGAGTATAGCTCCTGCCGTATCCAGGGGTATATTTGACCAGGGGCCTGCGGAAAGGTATACCTGATTCCATGGCATAACCAATCGCATGGGCAATTCCTGAATCGGGAACCCCTGCGACAAAATCCACCTTTATATCTTTATCCTGCCTGGCCAGGTAACGGCCGCAACGCTCCCGGACTATCTCTACATTTATACCCTCGTAACTGGAGGCGGGAAAACCTGTGTATATCCAGGAAAAGGCGCAAATCTGGTTGCCAGCCCTGCCCCTTCTCTGCTGTACCATGCCATCTTCATTAATTAAGATTATCTCTGCGGGCTCAAGGTATCTTATTATCTCAAAACCATTATTAGGGAAGGCGCTGGTTTCGGAAGTAACCGCCCAGGCATCAGCCTTGCGGCCGACCACAAGAGGGGTATAACCCATCCTGTCCCGGGCAGCATATATGCCTTTTTTAGTAAGGACAAGGAGCGAACAGGAGCCGTCTATAGAGGTAAAGACCTTTTCTATCCCGGATACAAAATCATCCCCCAGGCTGATGATCTTGGCAACTAATTCAGTGGCGTTGATCCTGCCTTTATTGACTTCGCTGAAAGACACCCCTTTTTTAAGCAGGGCATCCGTCAATTTATCCATATTTCCTATGAAACCGTTAGTAACCAGGCAAAAAGGGCCAAGCCTGGATTGCAGATAGACCGGCTGCTCGTCAAAAGCGCTGATAACGCCTATACCTTTATTCCCTCTAATATCCCGGCAGTCATCAAAGAACTTGGATTTAAACTGAGTATGGCTGATATTATGTATCTGCCGCACAAAGTCCTCCCCTAAGACCGCTATCCCCGCGTATTCCGTGCCCAGGTGAGAATGATAATCCGTCCCGTAAAAAAGAGTGCCCACGCAATCTGACGCTGAAGCTACGCCGAAAATCCCGCTCATTCATCCCTCCGATGTATAAAAAGAGTGATCCGTTAAAACTTCCTCCCCCGTAAAAACAGACTTCTCACCTCATCAGCAAAACATGTATTCTTCATTATGGCTATCCGTGGATTATTACGCGGGGGATTGTAAAATATTAAGCCCCGCACCTTATGGTTAAAGTGCGGGGCTTAATTATTGACTACTTACAAACATCTTTTATTTCTTTGTCTTCATATTCTCGATTAAATCAGAAACAAACTTCGCTACTATGTCTTTGCAGCCCATGCCTAATGCCAAGGCAAACCCCAGCCCTAAAGAGCCCAAGATGATAGTAATGAACAGATCGATGGTCTTCAGGCTCATATTCAACTGCTCCAGGGTGATAAGCACGGCAAAGAACATCGTCGCTATCTCAGCAACCCTGCCCAGTAGTTTAGCCTGGTAGAGTCCGGCATTACTTGCCGCCGTCTGAACGATATTCTTCAACAGCGTAGCCACAAACATACCTAATATCAGGATAAAAATCGCAGCTATGATATTGGGTATATAAAGCACAACCTTGTTTAGAAGGTCAGCGGCAACGCCTAAACCCATGGCATTTACGGCAACCACAAAGGTAACCAAAAGCCCTAGCCAATAGCATACTACCCCCATTAGTTCTGAGAGGGAATATTTTATGCCGCCCTTGGCCAACAGGTCATCCAACTCGATACGTTCGGACAAATCATCGAGTTTTACCGCCCTCAAGGCCTTGATGACTATTGACTTGATGAGTTTAGCGATAATCCATCCGACGAGGAGGATTACCACAAAAAGCAATACGTTGACGAAGAACTGACCAATTTGTGAAAGGATTAATTTGGCTGGTTCCACTAAAACCACTTGCCAATCACTCATCTTTCACCTCCTTTTATTGGTATAACTGTATCATAATCATTGAGTTATGTCAAGAAAAATTGATGGCCTATAAATAAACAGTCATGCCGTCATAGGCAGCCGTTACTTCTATGCCTATCTTTTGTGTTAAGGCCTGCGCCTGTACCTGAGGTTTAGCTTTAAGCATGGTCATACCGAAATGTGTTAAGATCGCCTGTCTGGGTTTTATCCTGTCAATCAGGCGCTCGGCGTCTGTAAGGGCAAGATGGTCTATGCCTTGCCTGGGCTCCTTAAAGACTACACAGATAATCAATATATCCGCCTGATAAAAATCCGCAAGTCCTTCAAAATACCTGGTGTCGCAAATAAGGGCAATGGTTGTCTGATTTATCTTGAATTTTATCCCGTATGTTTCAACCGGGTGCATATGCCGCATAGAAGCCGTAAAAGAAAAATTACCCGCACGATAAGAGCCCCCTGCCTCTATAATCTCTATCTTCTCAAGGAAGGCCTGCGCATGCTTTAAAATGATGGTATCTTCCCCCAGGGCGTCCTGAGGACAGAATACCCTGCCCCTTTTTTTAAATCCTCCCTCTGTCATTGCCTCAATCATCACATTAATATCATTGGCATGGTCTAAATGCCTGTGCGTGAGAATAATCCCTTCCAATAAAGAAGGGTCAAGCCTCGGCCTGCTTTTGGCACAGCGGACAATGCTCCCAGGGCCGGGATCAATCAATATATTGGTACCCTCAGAACAAACCCATATCCCGGCAGAGGCCCGAAGCTGCCTTATCATTACGAAGCGCGCACCGGCGGTACCTAAAAATTTAATAAAATTATCTTCTCTGTCTTTAGCCCTCGGCATGATACCTTTCAAATATTACTTAAGCCATATATTCTTTAATTCCTCGTTTATCCGCTCAGCCTGGCTATAGTTGAGCTCATCCTTTTCAAGGTCCTTCGGGCTATTCCTTTGCCGCGGATGGCCTTTGTTTGTAACCCCTGTTTTCCTGCGGTTGACAAATTCCTCCACCCCTAATATCCCTGCCTTAGCAGCCCGGGCAAAGAAACGCACCTCTTTATCATCAGAAACCACTACCAGCCTTTTAGGGTTACCTGAGCCTTCGGCCAGGCGCCTGATGACTTCATCCGCGCTCTCTCCTTTGGAGAATATGGCTTTAATACCGGTAATATCCGCCAAAAAACCATCCTCCCCCGGATATCCGTCAAAAACAACCCTTACTTCATTCCGGGGGCTGCCGGATAGCCGCATTTCCCGGATAAAATCCAAAAGCGCAATGCGGCAGTCTTTTTTATTTTTACTCAGATAAGGCGCAACCAGGGCGTGCTTAGCTACGTTGTAGCCGTCTACGATGTATTCCAAAGACATATACGAGGCCTCCTATCGCAGCATAAACGGCGATAAAAAAAGAGGAGAGAAGCGACATGGCAAGGGATAAATCTTTGCTTACGCCTGCCTGCGAGAATAAAATAACAGTAGTGGCTTCGCGTAAACCAAGCCCGCCTATAGACACCGGAAGTAAGGTAACCGCCCCGATAATAGGCAGGAAAATAAAAAAATAAAACATGCTTATTTCAAGCCCCAAAGACAAGGCAAGTATATAAAAAGTCAGGGGAGGTATTATTTGAATTAATAAAGATAGCAGGATATTGCTTATTATCACGCTTTTGTGCTGACGGAAATAATATATCTCCTGGTGCAAGTTAGTAATCAATTCTCTTATCCTGCCTGCGGCAGGAGAACTAAGCATGCGGTTTATCCTGGAATAAGCAAAATTATTGAAAAGGACGGTTAAAATCACCAGTAATATGAAAGAGATTGCTCCTATAGAGATCAAGATGCCCTTATCCAGGACAAGGCCCCAGCCCAGGGCAAGGGAGACAAGGGATAATATTACCAAGCCTATATACCCGCTCAATCTGTCCAGGAATACCGTAGCCACCACCTGGCTGGCTTTCTTAGTATGACTGGCCAAGTCAACGCTACGCACAAAATCACCTCCGATGCTGGAAGGCAGGAATAAATTAAAGAAAATCCCGCCGCAAAATGATACGGCTACACGCCTAAATAAGAGTTTTATCTGAATGGTTTTAAGCAGCATATCCCAACGCAGCAGGCACATAATATAAGAGGCGAAATAAACCAGAAAAGCCAGAAATAAAAGAACCTTATCCGCCTGCCTGATAATAGAGAAAAGGCTGCCGGTATCCACCTGCCTGAATAATAAAACCAGCAAGGCTATGCTTATGGCTACCCTGAATAATACAGATATTACCCGTTTTAAGACATTCATTTAATCACGCCCCCAGGCAATTGCCGGTCAACAGACGGTATGCCTCCAGGTATTTTGCGCTGGTCTTCTTAATAATCTCATCAGGCAGTAAAGGCGCAGGAGGGTTTTTATCCCACTTAAGTCCCTCTAAATAGTCTCGGACAAACTGCTTATCAAAACTGGGCTGGGCATGGCCGGGCTCATACTCATCCTTCGGCCAAAAACGGGAAGAATCAGGGGTAAGCACCTCGTCTATAAGCATGACCTTGCCTGCATACAGTCCGAATTCAAACTTGGTATCCGCTATAATAATTCCGCGCGTTGCAGCGTAGTTATCCGCCTTCTCATAAATAGAAACGCTCATACTGCTTATCTCTGCAGCAGTGCCCTTGCCCAGGACTCCTTCTACATACTCCCGGCTAATATTCTTATCGTGGCCGGTATCTTCTTTAGTTGAAGGAGTAAATAGGACCCGCGGAAGTTTGGCTGACTCCTTGAGGCCAGGGGGTAATTTTATCCCGCAGACAGAGCAGGTAAGGCTGTACTCCTTCCATCCGGAACCGGAAAGATAGCCCCTGACTACGCATTCAATCGGGAAAGGTTTTGTTTTCTTAACCAGCATGGAGCGGCCGGATAATTCTTTTTTGTATTTTGCCAATTCATCAGGATAATTATCCACATCAGCGGTTATAAGATGGTTAGGCACAGTATCCCCTATTAAGCTAAACCAGAAACAGGAAAGGGCGTTTAATACCCTGCCCTTATAAGGTATACCGCAGGCAAGGACTACATCAAAACAGGAGATGCGGTCGGTAGAAACAATCAAAAGCTTATCGCCTAAATCATAAACGTCCCTGACCTTGCCTCTTTTGAGTAACTTCAGGTCGGGAAAATCGGTATATAAGATTACCTCTTTTTTATCCATAGGATTTAAGGCGATTATTAAGCCCTTCATATTCCTGCCATAATTCTAAAGGCAGGTCTTTACCGAATTCCTGGAAAAATTTTTTTATACCCTTCAACTCCTCCTGCCATTCCTTCTTGTCAATTACAAAAAGTTTATCCAGTGCCCCTGCAGGAATCTTCAGGCCGTTAATATCAATGTCGCAAGTATGAGGCATATAACCGATGGGTGTCTCTACCGCTGACAGCCTGTTATTGCAGCGCTCGAGTATCCACTCCAATACCCTCAGGTTTTCCCTGTACCCGGGCCAAAGGAACTTTCCGCTGTCATCGGTCCTGAACCAGTTTACATGAAAGACCCTGGGCGGCTTGGTGATCTTCTTACCCATCGCCAGCCAGTGTCTGAAATAATAGGCCATATTATACCCGCAAAAAGGAAGCATGGCCATAGGATCCCTGCGCACCTGTCCTATCTTGCCTACCTGGGCCGCAGTTAATTCTGAGGCTATGGTAGCTCCCAAGAATACGCCGTGCTGCCAGTTAAAAGCCTCATAGACTAAAGGGGCAAGGTGCTGCCGGCGCCCCCCAAAGATAATCGCCGAAATAGGCACACCATGATGTTGTTCCAGCCTATAAGAGGCAGTAGGACAATTAACAATAGGAGTGGTAAAACGGCTGTTGGGATGAGCGCCCTTGACTATATTGCCCTGGGCATCCTTTAGATTGGGACGCCATGGCTGGCCCTGCCAATCCGTGCCCTCAAGAGGGACATCTCCATCCGAGCCCTCCCACCAGACAGTCCCGTCCGGCTTAAGCAGGACATTCGTATAGATAGTATCCCTTTTAATCGTCTCTACCATATTGGGATTAGTATGGGAATTAGTACCGGGGGCAACCCCGAAAAATCCGGTCTCAGGATTAATCGCCCAGAGTGAACCGTCGGTATCAATACGCATCCAGGCTATATCATCCCCTACTGTCCATATACGATAGCCTTTTTTCTTCAGGCCCTCAGGAGGAAGCAGCATTGCCAGATTAGTCTTTCCGCAGGCGCTGGGGAAAGCTGCCGCCACATATTGAATTTGTCCGTTCGGCCTTTCTATCCCCATAATCAACATATGCTCTGCCAGCCAATGTTCTTTACGTGCCATAAAACTGGCGATACGAAGCGACAGGCATTTCTTGCCCAAAAGCACATTCCCGCCATAACCGGAACCCACGCTCCAAATAGTATTATCCTCCGGGAAATGCAATATAAGCCTTTTATCCAGGTCCAGATCGGCCTTGGAATGCAGGCATTTGGTAAAATCATCCTCCTTTTCTATCTGCCTTAAGACCGCCTCCCCCACCCTGGTCATGATAGACATATTCAATACCACATAACGGGAATCGGTCAGTTCTACTCCTATCTTGCTGAATTGAGAACCTACCGGCCCCATAGAAAACGGGATAACGTACATTGTCCTGCCGCGCATTGCGCCTTTAAAGATGGCCCTTGCCTTACGGTAAGCGGAAAAAGGAGACATCCAATTGTTATTCGGCCCGGCATCGTGTTTTTTCTTTGTGCATATAAAGGTAAGGTGTTCGGTGCGCGCGACGTCATTTGAGGCGGTGCGGTGCAAAAAACATCCGGGGAGCTTCTTTTGATCAAGCTGGATGATCTCACCCGCAGCCATCGCCTCGCCTTCTATTCTATGCCTCTGTCCATCCGAGCCGTCTATCCAGACAATCTCATCCGGATGACAGAGCCTGGCCATCTTTTCAACCCATTCGCAAAGTTTCTTATTATGGGTAGGGAACTTATTCATTTATTTAGCCTCCAAATATTTATACGCAGAGGTTGCGGCAAGCGCGCCTTCTGCGCAGGCATTGATAACCTGGTATAGGCTTTTCTTACGGCAGTCGCCGCAGGCAAAAATACCCTCCCGTGATGTCCTTAAGTCATTGTCGGTAATTATAAACCCTGTTTGGTCTAAATCCAAATGATTTTTTAAGAAACCTGTGTTCGGGTCTATGCCTACAAAAATGAATACCCCCTGAAAGGATAACTCAGTTAGTGAACCGCTCAGGATATTTCTTATTTTTAATGCCTCAACCTTATTGCCCCCTATTATCTCCTCCACCACGCTATCCAGCAGGAAACTTATCTTTGCGTTTCTCCTGGCCTTTTCCTCCAGGACTTTGGCAGCACGTAACCCCTGCCGTCGGTGGACTACCGTAACCTTCCGGGCATAGCCGCTGAGAAAGATTGCCTCTTCTATCGCCCTGTCTCCTGCGCCTATTACGGCAATATCCTTGCCTTTAAAGAAAGGCGCATCGCAAACGCCGCAATAAGACACCCCCCGTCCGATAAGCCTGTCCTCGCCCCTCACCCCCAGCCTCTTAGGCATGGCGCCGGTAGCAATAATCAGGCTGCCGGCAGAATACTCTCCTTCCCTGGACTTAATGCGGTATGGCGCAGAGGATAAGCCTATATCCAATTCTACGGCCTCCGCCGGCTCTATAGATATGCCCAGCTCATCCACCTGCTTTTTAAAATTATCCATAAGTTCCTGGCTGGATACCCCTCCGGGGAAACCCGGAAAATTATCTATAGTAGGAGATAATATGATCTGGCCGCCGTAAGACATCCTTTCTAAAATCAGGGTATCCATACGGTATCTGCCGGCATAAAGGGCCGCGGCAAGGCCTGCCGGGCCTGCCCCGATAATAATTAAGTCGTGCATGAGGTGAGGCTCCTGTATGTTTCAGCTGCCTGAAAAGAACTCCTGGCCAAAGGCTCAGACAAGACTGATTTAAACCCTAACCCCCTGGCAATCTCCCTGTATTTTTGAAAAATCTCCGGGGCAATAAATTCTGCCACCGGATAATACCCTCTACCAGGAGAAAGATACTGCCCCAATGTCAGTATATCACAACTGCTCTGAAGTAAATCCTGCATTGCCTTAATTACTTCCTCCTCGTTCTCTCCCAGCCCCAGCATTAAAGAAGACTTGGTCAATACCTGGGGCCTGATCTCTTTTATCCTGGCCAATATATGCAAACAAAGACGGTAGTCAGCCTGCGGACGCAGATACGGATAAAGCCTCGCCACAGTCTCCAGGTTATGCGCCACCACATCCGCAGCGGCATCCAGAACAACATTCAGGCTTGATAGATTTCCTGAGAAATCCGGTATTAAAACCTCTATCCGGGTCTGGCTGCCTCTATTCTTTCGGATTAACTTTATAGTCTTGGCAAAATGCCCTGCGCCTGCATCAGGCAAGTCATCGCGGCTGACAGAAGTAATAACCACAAAATCCAGGTCTAATTCTTCTACCGCCCTGCTTACCCTCTCTGGCTCATCCATGTCTAAAGGCGATGGCCGCTTGGCCTTCTTGACCCCGCAAAAGAGGCAGTCGCGTGTACACGTATTACCCATGATCAAAAAGGTAAACCTTGAATGCGCAAAACAATCACCCTGGTTAGGGCAGCGCGCCTGCTGGCAGACGGTAGATATCCCCATCTGTTTGAACTGGTTTATTTTTTCATAAACATCACTGCCCGGTATCTTTTGCCTGAACCATTCCGGAAGCCGATTAACCATTCTTAGCCCTGATAAAATTATCTATCGAGCGGTCATAGGTTTTTTCTATATCTGCAGGAAAGAAACAGGCGGGTAACTGGCTATGAGCACGATGGTAAGAAATACAGGCGCAACAAATCCCTTTACGGGAGCAGGGGCTATAACTACAGTTGCAACTGGCAAAGTTTTGTTTCTGATTCGGGCATTCCTTCATCTTTGTCCTTCCTTTTTAACCCTTCCAGTTTTTTGCGTATCTTCACTTTCTCCAGCAAAGATGCATAATCAACAATAAGCCTGCCTCTTAAGTGGTCGATCTCATGCTGAAAAACGCAAGCCAATAAATCCTCGGCATCTATTGTTATAACCGTTCCGTTTTCATCCTGTGCGCGCACTGTCACCTTCTTGGCGCGCCTCACCTTTATGCATATACCGGGAAGGCTAAGGCAGCCTTCATTATTAACCTGCTGTCCTTCTTTGCGAATAATGCGTGGATTTATAAGCTTATAAAGCCCGGTGCCTATATCTACTATGACCATCGCCTTATTAATCCCCACTTGGGGGGCTGCCAGGCCGATACTCCCGGAGTCGGCATACAAGAGCCTGGCCATCTGCGCAAGAATATCCCGGTGTTCCTGTGTTATCTCCTTAACCGGCTTAGACTTCTTACGCAGGGCCGGATTGCCGAATAATTTAATCTTTAATCTGGTTTCCTGCATTGACCTTCACCACCTTCGGTTTTACCTTCTTAGCCTTATTACCTTCGACAATAGCATAAGAGAGGATAATCACCTCATCCCCTACGCAGGCACCGCGTGCAGCCGGGCCGTTCAGACAGATGACCCCGGAACCGCCCTCACCCTTAATCGCATAAGTTTCCAGGCGCTGGCCGTTATTCAGGTTAAGCACCTCTACCTTTTCCCACTCTATAATATCCGCCTCCTTCATCAGGCAGCTGTCTATGGTAATACTACCCTCGTAGTAAAGGTTTGCCTCTGTTATCTTCACCCGGTGTATCTTGGATTTCAAAACTGTCCTGAACATCTCTAACTCCCTTCCCCGCTATATGTCACTTGCCATGAATGGCCCTGTCTATTTCCACCCCAAACTTCTCTGCGGCATGGGGGCCGGAGGCGGTGATTATATTCCCATCCCTTTCTACATCTAGCCCCGTATATAAAGCGCCTGCCTGCTTAATTTGAGCTACTTCAGAAGAAAAGACTGTTGCCTTTTTTCCCTTTAGAACGCCGGCATTAGCCAAAGTAACCGGGGCAATACATATAGCCGCCAGCACCTTACGCTTAGCCAGGGCCTCCTGCGCTAATTTATGCGCACGGGGATCATCCCAGTAACAGGCAGCGCTTGCTCCCCCTATAAAAATTATCGCCTGGTAATCCTCCACATCTATGTCGTTGAATAAGATATCCGGTTGAACAACATTACCGCCCTTGCCCACAGCCGGGCTTAGATCCGTAGAAGCAATATCTACTTTTACACCGCTGTCCTCTAGGACCTTTTTGGGTTTAAGCAATTCTTCATCCCTGAAGCCTTCATGAGAAATAATCATTACCACCTTCTCCATCTTTACCTCCTCTGCCCGGGCCTGGGATAAGCTAACCCCTGCAGTTATAAATGACAGCGCAAAAAACAAAAGCAGGGGCCTTTGAGGCAAAAGCATTAAGGGTACTACCTTCCTTGATAAAGTCCCCGGGCTAAAAACCATTTCTTAAACCGTACCGTCAGAAAAAGATATTTATCGCACTAAAGAATAAGTCTTACGGGCGATCATCAGCTCTTCGTTAGTAGGTATGACCAATACCCTGGGTGCTTTTTTAAGGTAAGAAAACAGGCCCCGGCAGATTTTCTTCCTGATGTTCAGCTGATTCTCGCCTATTCCGGCAGTAAAAACCAGAGAATCGCAACCGCCCATAACCGCGGTATAAGCCCCGATATACTTTCTTATACGGTAGATAAAAACATTTATAGCCAGCCTCGCTCTCCTCTTGCCTGCGCGCCCTGCCTGCTCAAGCAGGCGCATATCATTGCTTATGCCGGAAATGCCCCTAAGGCCGCTGGCCTTATTTAATATATCGTCCACCTGCGCTATATTCAGCCCTTCTTTTCTGGCTATATAAGTGACTAACGCGGGGTCTATATCACCGCAGCGCGTGCCCATGATCAGGCCCTCCAGGGGCGTAAAGCCCATACTGGTATCAATGGAATTGCCGTTATGCACCGCAGTAATACTGCAACCGTTGCCTAAATGACAGCTGATGATCTTCAGTTTGGCAAACGGCCTTTTCAATATACGGCTGGCCTCTCGCGCCACATACTCGTGGCTGGTGCCGTGAAAACCGTACTTGCGTATCCCTAACTTCTGATAATATTCGTAAGGCAGGCCATAGGTATACACATAATCCGGCAGGGTCTGATGGAATGCCGTATCAAATACCGCCGCCTGTTTTATCCCGGAAAGCAGTTTTCTGCAGGCAAGGATGCCGGCTAAATTCGCCGGGTTATGCAAAGGCGCTATAGGCGAACATTGCCTGATCTCGCGTATAACGGATTCATTGATCAGGACCGGTTTTTTAAACTTTTCTGCTCCATGCACCACCCGGTGGCCCACGGCAGATACCTGGCCTATCTTATTTAGAATAACCTCAAGGCCCGTATAATGATCCGCCACCTGTGAACCCTTTTCGCCGATATGCTCTATGAGGCCCTTGGAAAGCATCACCTCAGCCGGCATATCAAAAAGCTTGTATTTTATGGAAGAACTCCCGCTGTTTATAACCAATACCTTCATTTTTAGTATGCCCTTAAAACGGTTACCGCCGCGCAATCTACGATATCATCTACAGAACAACCCCGCGAAAGATCGCTGGCTGGCTTGCTCAGGCCTAAAAGCAACGGCCCCAGCGCCCTGGCACCCGCCAGCCTCTGGGTTAACTTATAACTTATGTTGCCTGATTCAAGGTCGGGGAATATTAAAACATTGGCTTTTCCGCCTAAGACGCTGTCGGGATATTTCATCCTGGCTACCTCAGGGACAATAGCCGTATCCACCTGTAATTCTCCGTCAACTAAAAGGCCGGGGGCCATGGCCTTTAATATATTCAAAGCCTCAGTTATCTCTTCAATGCCCTTTCCCTTTGCCGAGCCTTTAGTGGAATAACTCAACAGGGCGACGCGCGGGACAATATGTAAGACCTTTTCCGCTAATTCTGCGGCAGCCAAGGAGATACAGGCTAGCTGGCGCGGATTAGGCTCAGGGATTATGCCGCAGTCCGCAAAGACGAACGTGCCGGCTTCACCGTAAGGACATTCAGGCACTACCATAATAAAACAACTTGAGAGTATACTGATACGTTCCTCTATTTCCAGACATCTTAAGGCAGCCCTGGCTACCTCTGGAGTGGTATGGCTGGCTCCGGCCACAAAACCATCGGCCTTACCTTCCCTGACCATCATCCCGGCACAATAAAGCGTATCCTCAAATATCTGACGGACAGTATCTATGTCCATCCCCCTGCCCTTATGCATCTGAAAGAATTCTTCAATATACCTGTCTTTATCAGAAGAAGATACCTTATTTTTATCCAGTAAGATTACCCTGGCAATCCCTTCTCTATCAATAATCCGAGCGGCCTCCTGCATCCTGGCATCTCCAGTTTCAGGCAGCACGACTGTCTTAGGCCTGGCCTTGGCCATCTGGCGTATCTTCTGAATCGTATCCATCTTTAAATCCCTTTCAGTATAGTGGTTAAATCTACATGTTTCCTGATCATATTTACCACGGCATTAATCTTAGAGGTATCCTGCGGCTGAATCTTTACGGTGAGGTCATGTATGGCGGTAGCCACGGCATAAGTATCCTTTTCGGCCAGCAAAACGGGAATGCCGGCTAAACGTAATAAGTCCATGATCGATTTATCCGGTAAGATCCCGCCGCTCAATATTATACCTGAGACCTTAAGGGTCTTTCTCTGTGTCTCCCGAAAACAACCCAGGGCTGTCATGATCATATCCTCCCTGTCTCCGGGGGTGATCAAAAGGCTGTCAGAAGTAAGGTATCTTATGGCATCATGAGGCTCCATCGCCCCTACAATGACATTAGAGACGACATTCCCCAGGTAATTCTTACCGCAGAGAAGCCTGAATCTTATCTCCTCCAGTATCTGTTCAATAGTAAAACGGGAAAGCAGGGGGTTATAGGGTATGACCCCGAGGACCTTTATGCCTTTACGCCTCAGTCCCTTGCCTACCATGCGCTTGACCTTATCAAACTTAGCGGGAAGTACCTTATTTATTATCGCCCCCAACACCTCAACGCCCTGCTGTTCAAAGAGCGCTTTATTCAATACTATCTCATCGATAGGCCGTCCTATGCCTCCGGAAGAAACTATTATCGCCTTAGAACCTATAAGGCCGGCGACTGTAGCATTGGAATGGTCGAATACCGAACCCACGCCGGCATGGCCGGTGCCTTCTACAATCACCAGGTCCTGACCGCAAGAAACCCTGCTGAATGAATCCTTTATCTGACGGGTGATGGATTTACGGGAAGGAGAATTTATATATTTCTCGGTAAACCCCCTCTCTACGGCGATAGGATTCATATCTTTAAGCCCGCACTGTATGCCAAAGACCTTTTCTATAAGCAGGGAATCTTCATCGATCTTTATCCCCTCTTCCTCCAGGTAGCGCTGCCCTATGGGTTTTATAAAAGCTACCTTCTTAAACCTCTGGCGAAAATTACAGATCAAGCCCAGGGAAACGGTAGTTTTACCGTCATTCTGTTTTGTGGCCGCAATGAAGACCTTTTTCATCAATGACCCCCTGCCCTTTAGCAAACCACAGCAGTTCAATCTTAAAGATTGGCCTCTATTTTACGCTTAAGTTCCGCCTTGCTCAATGCGCCTGTGGACTGCCCTAAAACCTGTCCTCCTTTAAAGAACATAAGCGTAGGTATGGACATCACCCCATACTGGGTAGGTGTTTTAGGATTATCTTCAATATTTATCTTGCAGACCTTGAGCCTGTCGGCGTATTCCCGGGATATCTCCTCCAGTATAGGAGCGATCATCTTGCATGGCCCGCACCAGGTTGCCCAGAAATCCACTAATACCACGAGAGGAGAATCCAGGACTTCTTTTTTAAAATTACTATCGGTTATATGCAATACAGACATTTTTATAAAAGGGGTTAAAATAGCGCTGATTGGGTCTATAAAATAACATAAACGGGGTATAAATGCAAGGGATTTTCACTATAGGCCCAGGCTGCTTATGATGCCTTTGCGTATTCAACTATGGCGCGGGCTGTCCACAGCCTATCCAGATAGCGTGCCCAAGTGATTGGATTGGCAGATAATGCTTTTATCCGGCCTTTATTCTTTTAAAGAAGCGCAGAAATATCCTCCCGTGAGCGCATCCAGGGAAGCGTTCAATTCCTTAATCCGCAGCTCCTTTTCCAGGATTTTTCTTCTGTCTTCCGGGGAGCACTCCTCTAATTCCATGCGCACCCTCAGGCGCTCGAAATACAACTTGGTCACCTCATCCAGTATATCGTCCCGCAGCTGCACCACCAGAGGCGACACTCGTAGTCAATTGGAATTGTTGGGGTTGGAGATTATCGGAAGGATTTGTTATGGGGAATTTACAGACAAGCTCAAACTCTCCATTGGGGTAAAGCGGGATTTTTGTGACGAAGGCCTCGAGGACCCTGCGCTTCTGGGCTAAGTCCAGTTTCTTGTCCGATTGATGTATAAACTTAGCGTATCTTAATACCTCATCGCGACTAACGCCTTGCGAGGTCCTCTCCAGGTATTCGATTTTGAAACCCAGCTCCTTTTTGCGCTGGCTAAGATGCTTAAACTCCTGGTCCAGTGAATCCATCTGCCGGCATAATTCTTCTTCGTTTATCTTATTCCGGACGCGTAAAGAAACCGCATTCTCCTTATAGCTTTCAAATTCAGCCAGCTTATGTTCTATCCTCTGCAGCTCATCCTGATGAATCTTCATTTGCTCAGATCGCCCTTCCCCGGATCCTTCCAGGGCTTTCATGATCAAATCAGGCCGGCGCGCTATTTCCTGCAGGGCCCACCAGACCTTTTCGTTGTATTCATCCAGGGGCAACGTCTTCATCCGGCAATCCGGCTTTGTCTTATCGAACCAATACGCGTATCGCGTCCTGCAGCGGTAAACCAAGCGCCGCCACTTGCCTTGACTCGTGCTGCCTACCTTGAAAGTATTGCGGCACAATGGGCACTCAAGCAGACCGGTCAATAGCTGGACCGTAATAAAAGTACGCCTCCTGCTTCGATTGTCGCATAATCTTGCCTGGATTAGGTCGAATGTGCCTTCGGATATCAAAGGCTCATGCGCGCCCGGGATCTGCGTAAAGTTCTTATCATCATACCAGCGCTTCTTATTCGCCTTAGTATAGTAAGGTTTGAATTTCTGATGTATCAGAGTTCCTTTGTACGCCGGATTCCTTAGGATATAATGCACCGCCTGCATACGCCAAGGCTGGCCGGCACGATTCTTATAGCCTTTCTTATTCAACTCCGCAGCTATGCGCTTAATGCCTAAACCCTTATTCAGAAATAATGAAACGACCTCTCTATAAACCACCGCCTCATCCTCGTTGATAACAAGGTACTTATTCTTGGAGATATCAAAGCTGTAACCATAAGGCGTTGTCCTGCCACCCCACTCGCCTTTCTCAGCCTTTATCTTTCGGCCCCTGTCGGAGCGTTGTCTGATTTTTAATCTCTCGCGTTTAGCCAATATGCCGAAGAGGTCGGAAATAAAATCATCATCAATATCTGATAGTGATAATTTCTGGTAGGGCGTACATAACTGGATATTGTTTTCCTTAAAGATTTTCTTAATATACGACAAATCGGCCAGGTCGCCGCGGGAAAGCCGATCCTGGTCCACAACCCAGACCGCATCGAACTTTTTGGCCTCAGCATCATCGAGCATCCGCATAAACTCTGGCCGGTCAACAATGCGTTCTCCGGATATGCCGGCATCCGTATAAATGCCGACAAACTCATGGCCATCCTTAGCGATACATTCTCTGAGGATTTTCTCTTGGGCGGGAAGGGAATATTTGTCGACCTGCTCTTTGGAGCTTACTCGGGTATAGATTACGGAGCGCATTATTAAAAATCTCCTTGCGAGAATTAACTTGCGGGGCCAAGAACGAAACGTGCTCTTTCGTGCCGAAGCATTTCATACGGCGTCATAAACTTAATATTGAGACCAATGCAAACGTTGGGGATCCCTATCTTCTTTGTTGAATTATACGCTCTCTCGTGCGTAACAACTGTATGCCCATAGGCGAGCGCGTGAGCCACTAAATAGTAATCGGCTACTTGGAGGAATGTATTTATAGCAACGGGTTCGTATTGCTGGCTTGTTACCCAAGTACTAACCGAACCGAGAACGGATAATATTGCAGCATCCGGCTTGATAAAAAAATTTGGGCCTCGTTCGGCCGCCCAAACGGCCAACTCATCATCAATAGCGTTAATCTCATCACCAACCTTTTCAATGCTGAAAACGCGCTTTGCCGCATTATTAACTATTAACCACTCCCAAAATGCCGGACAAAAATCAAGCCCATAATGAAGGTTCTTTGCTTGTATGAATACATTAGCATCAAGTAAATATGCCATCAAGCCACCCCCAAGCTTCGTCCGAGATCTTTGAAGGTCTCAAGCTTTGAAAATCCCAGCATTCGAAAAGCATCACGATGAAGAGTTTGACCCTCGAGCGTACTGATTACAAGCGCTCGTGCAAAACGTTTACTAACCCGCGCTGCTTGTGTCAGATAAAAATTACCTCCGCTTCCCTTAGGAAGAGCTAACAGCCGTTCGAGTTCTTCATTATATGCCTTATCGAAATGTTCTTTTGTAATTTTTCCTGCATCGTAAATACGCCGTAAAACAACCAGGGTGCTAACTTTAAAACACCGCGCGAGACGGTTGATTTCATCAGATAATCGACTATCCTTTCGATACTCATCTCGTAACACGGATAACGGCACCAAAAGTTCAGCGGCCACTAAATTACACCAACGCTCAATCTGATTTTTTGGTATCTGCATAGCTTGCGCATCAGAAAGAGCAGACTGCCCGAGCCAAATATGAGCCAATTCGTGGGCGAGTGTGAACATTTGAGCCGCTTTGGTATCCGCACCGTTTATAAATACAAGTGGCGACAAATCGTCTACTAAGGCAAAACCCCGAAATTCATATGGATCAAGTTTACGCTGATTATTATTTCCAACAACACCGCTGACCATAACTAAAATCCCGAGCTCATCCGCTTGTTCGATAAAACGACGCAATGCATCAGTCCACGTTGGCATTTCACGGCGTTCTTCAATATCAAACCCCAACGCGCTCCTTATGCGTGCTGCAAATTCTTCGACATTATTATCTTGACGTGCAGAGCCTACAAACTCCAACGACTCTTCTCCCGCGGTACGTGCGAATTCGCGATACCATTCTTGACGCTGCTGACAAATGTAAACAGTATCAAGTAGATCAGGACTGGGCCGACCAAGAATTCTCGTATCCGATGTGCGAAAATCTGGAATGGGAAGACGCTCAACCGGGGGTTCAGTAAGAAAAAGAAAACCAATAGGGGTAAATGTGGCCTTTGCGAAATTCTCCAATTGTTTGAAGGTAGGCTCCGCATCCCCGTGGATCCAAAGTTCAAAGTTCGGGAACTTCTTGCGAATTCTATCCACACTCCGTCCAGACCGTTCCAGCGCCCATTGTAACATTTTTCCTTTTACAGCTACTCGGCTCATCTATTCCCCTGATATTGGCAAAATCAAAAAAGGCAGCCTCCTGTAAAGGCTGCCCCTAAATGTACTCTACCGAATCATTATCGCGCCCCCCATTAAATCCATATTATACCCCGCCCGTTCTCACTGTAAACATTTATTTACAATCTCAGCGCCCGCTCTTTAAGCTCTGCGGCCGGTACCTTTCCCCAATCCTGCAGGATCCCGATGATCGCGGTGATGCCCGGGCCCTGAGCCTCCCGAAGCTTAGAGCAGACAATCCTGATTGTTTCCTCTTCCGCCAGACAGACTTCCTGCATCACTGTATCAAGCGCAGAAAAGGCCTGCTTCAGCGGATTCGGCTTTGTAAGTGTGGTATTTACCATGCCTTCTACAATGCCCTTTTTTTACAAAAGGCGCCCACTTGAGTGGGGACCTTTTTTTTAAAATTGCTTAAGCCACCTCCGATGCCTCTCCGGGCCGGATTGTGGCCAAAACGGTACAAAAACAGCGGACAGCCGTTCTGCCGGCATTTACCCACAGAAATGAGGCTGCCGGCACACTCCAGACACTTCGTGCGGATCGCTTTAAGGGGGGTCATTTTCTCATCTTTCTCGTCGATAAACTGATAACTTCCGCTTAGAACCATTATGTTAACTTGGTGGTTTCCATAACCTCTTTATTTGCCTAAGTTATGAATATACCGCCGGGTTAACGGAAATTGATATCCTAAACATTATGAGTATGTAATCATAATCCAGAATCCTGCCCGGGCGCCTACCCGCCTTCGATTATTTCAGCCTCCCTGGATAATGCATCCTTTAGCGCCTCATTCAAAACTTTCCGAAACCAAAAAGGACGCTTCTTTATCGCCTGGATAAAAGTATCCATCTGTGTAATAGTTAAATCTTCGTCTTTAAGGTCATCATTAAAGACCTGCAAGATGCCAATTACTAGGCCGAGTAATGTATCACTAGCATTGTGGAATGATCCATTCGGACACCCATGGCAACCTGGATACTGTTTATTTATATCAAAATCACCAATATTGAACTGCTGATTAAGCTGCAGGCCCGGAGTTTTCAATTCTCCTCCTAGCAAATACCAAAGCTTCATGGCTATGACATCGCCTTTCTTGATCGCGGCGATCAACTGAGCGTCTACCAGGGGAGCATTCCGGACCCGGTATTCCTTGCGCTGCTCGTTTACCCAGTCCCTGAAATCGGGATTATGCTTCAAATGATAGTAAAATTTTTCTTTTATAACCCCTGTTCTACGTTCAGCTTCGGTCTTATTCCCGGCAACCTCTTCAGAAAAAAGGACTTGCACAAAACGCTGCAATTTTTGGGGTGGATGATATTCATTAAGAATGGTTAAATCTTTACTCATGTTTTTCTCCAGGTTGCGCTAGGCGCCCGGCAGAACAGGTGTTCTGAATGTTACAGGCATTCAGCACCCTGCTCAGACGCGTAACCGGGCGCCCAGCTGTGAAACTTTAGCCTTTTTATGGGTGTTACATTGGTTACATTTTGCGCCCCGTGACACATGTGACACATTTACCCTATTTAAACTCTCTACCTCTCTACTACTCTTTATATGCCCTAAAAAACAAAGTTGAGATAATTAGAGAGTAATCTGTCACATCCGTCACGCTTTTGCCTTTTTCCGCATTTTAAAGCTAATTTTGTCATAACCGCCACCTCAATGTGTCACGCATCCGTCACGGATGTGTCACGCTCTCCGGGTAATTAAGCCCTATACCGCGCCAAATCCGGCCTGTATGCACCCGGTCATCCTCAATTCCCTTGAAGTGCTTGGTAAGTTCGCCGGCGAATCTCTTCATGCTTAGCGGCCGGTAGCCGTTATTTTTACAAAAATCGGCATACCTGGAATATATATCGCTTTTGCCAGCCGCGAGTTCTACGCTCAGGGAGCACTCTTCTTCAACAAAAATAATGACGTTGTTGTTTTCCTTGCGGTATTCATCGATCTCCTGTTGTATCTGCTCCGTGATATCAAAATATCCGCGGGCCCGCAGGCGCTTCAAGCCCTCTAAGCACCAAATAAAAATGCCGTCTAATTCAGTCATCAATGGATTACGCTCGTCATTAAGTCTTAAATTTTTATTTTGTTCTACCTCCCCGAATTCCCGTTTAAAACGCAGGATCAGCAGCCTCCTGAAGAATGCGTTCGTCTTGTCATTGACCCGGGGAAGATTATTCATGGCAAAAATAAGCTTGCAGAATGGGTGGAATTTAAAAGAATTTTTGAATTTAAGATCTGCCTGGATAGGGTCCCCGGAGATAATAGCTTTGAACATGCTGTCATAGACTTCGGATTTTGTATTTGTCTCAATACTGATATTCGCCAATTTACCAAAAAGATTAGCGAGATAGTGCGCATCATCAAATTTTTCAAGCGGGATTGATACGCAGTTTTCTTTTCCAAGCATTCTTTCGAGCATATTCAAAATTACTGATTTGCCCGTTGCCCCGTCTCCGACACACATCAACGCCCTGTCATATTGCATCTCACGGGTTAGGCAAAGCCCGAAGAATTCCTGAAGTGTCCGGGCTTTCTCTTCATCGCCCTGGAAGATCTCAAAAAGCATCTGGATCCATTGATCGCATTTAGCAGCCGGGTTGTAGGTAACTTGCAGCTGAATGGTGGAATAAATATCCGGCGTATGCGGTAACAATGCACATTTCTCGATATCAAAAAGACCGTTTTTAAGATTTAATAACGCCGTATTGTTAAGTTGTTCGACGTCCACGTAGGCGCACGTCTTAGCAAAATCAAGGATCTCGTTTACCTTGCCGTTTGAGATATCGACCCCGGTAGACATGAGGATCCACCGGCGGGCCATTTCCTCGTGGATATAGCGGTATACGCCGCCTTGGTAAACGTAGAAGTTTTCACCGCAATAAATAAGATGGCGTTCCTGGCATATCTTATCCGCAATCTCTACCGGAGTAAGTTTTTCTTTTGTGCCGATATTTTTATTTCGTGCTATATAATCTTCGTAACTCTCCGGCGCCTCAAGGTGTTTTCTAAGATCTTCTATATTCTGCTTACTTAGAAAGTCTTTAATCTGATCATCGATACCTTTGCCTAAAGCACCGTCAAGGTTAACTATTTCTACAGTTGCTCCGCGCTTCCTAAGGTAAAGGGCTAATTCATATTCAGCTTTTAAGATATGCGGATTTTTATATTTATCGGAGTCAAAAACGATGCGGCATTTCCTATTCTTGACGTTTAAATTAGCAAGTACATCCAAAGAATGACCTTTTGACTTCCAACCCCACACGCCCGGGATACTTATGGCCGGATAGTCTAGTTGCTCCATTGCCAGGGCCTTCTTCTCGCCTTCAACAAAATAATACGGCACAGAGACATCATTGCGCTTTTCTTGTACGAGATAGGTAATAAATAAATCCTGCGACATGCCGGCCGGTGAAAGATACTTACGGTCGCCAACCGGATTATCCAACTTGATTTTGAAATAATGCGAGCCTGGATACTGTATAAGCCATCCCCCTCCGGATATATCATTACGGTTAAGCTTCGCGCGTATTTCAGCCTCAGAGAGCGAGGCAATGCCGTATTTGGTGATCGTATCATCGGATAACGTGGATCCATGGAGGTCACCAAGATGTTTTGGCTGCAAGTTATTCATGATATTTAATCCTTTTACTTAGATAACTTTTTATTTTCTTCAACATCTCGTAAATTTCACTAGGCATCCAAATAAGTCTCCCATTCCGGGCTCTTTCGATTTTTCCGATGATGCCGCGGCGCTCCAAACAGTAGATGAGTTGATACCGAAGGCCAGTACGCTGCCTGACGTTTTGCATAGTCCAAATCTCTTCCCAATAACCTTCCGTCTCTAGCTGGTGTAAGACATAACCTATATTATTTATAATAAAGACTTCGTTCATGGCCGGCGCCCTCCGGTATATCCAATGTTGCCCCTGAAAATCATATCTTTAAGAGACCGGAAGGCGTCTGCATAACCCTTAGGATCTATTGTCGCTCGCCGATTCCAGTAGTCAGAAAGCAAGTCTTCACATTTTTTTGTATCGGGGAATACAAACCAGCAAAATTTAGCAGACGCGTCAACGCGGATTTTTGGAGGAGTGTTCAGCTTAGCGTAGAGAAATGAGGCCTCGAAGATATCCTTAATTTCAAATCCATTGTCATCTTTCATTTTAATCTCCATCTAAGTAGCGATTATTTAAGTCAACTCTTTACCACCCTCCGTCACAAAACAAAGATTCCCGCCGTCCATGGTAATCCCCATTGCCTTTTTGGATACCGGGTTAGTGAGTAATTCGTGAATTTTCTCATCGTGGATGAATGCTTTCGCCACAATCTTACCGGCCTTTTGTATAGCTTCGGTTATGGTAGCAACCCAGTCTTTGAGATCTCTCTCCGGTAGCTGTTTTTTTTCGGACCAAGTTTGACGGTTTACATAAATTTTTTTTCCGACCAGATCTTCCGGATTGCCTTCTGCCAGGGTAAAGGTAATTGCATTATTTTCGTAATTCGATTCAGCCAGGTCGATCGTCACCGATTCCCGGATATCGCTAGACTCTACACTGGCGCGCGCGTCGAGTTCGGACTGCAACGATGCGGATGAATTATTTTCGCGTACTAATACCGGAGTCTGATAACACGTTTTTCCGCCTTGTATGCACCCGCAGTTTGGACATGCAGCGAATTTGACCGAAAGACCCTTTTCAACTGAAATCGTCCCGGACCATCCGCACTGTAAACAACGCACATCCGCGTCATAAGTTTTCAACTCAGGTTCGATCACTTCAAGAGCTGATATACTTTCATTAAGCATGTCCCAGTCCGTCTTGCCGGCTTTCTGGTCTATGCCGGCCGCACCACCCCGGGTATCCAGCGCCCTTTGTAACGATTCCCTCAGGAGCGGCGATGAGCGCGGCTGGCCACGGATCGCCCGCAGGCCATTGCTTATGCGCTCAAGCTTAAGTTTAAGATTCAAAATCTCCGCTGTATGATCGCCTTTGGATTCTTTAATATCAACTCCTGCCCTACCGTCAAGTTTTCTTTGTAATTCTTTAAGTTTTGACATTCTGCCTCCTTAAATTATTTCTCGGGCTTAAAATTTATAATCGCATCTCGTAAATTATCTTTTAAATAAACCAATGCCCTTGGACCTGCAGCCTTAAGCGCAGGGCTTAAAAAATCCCTCGGAATCATCTTGCTAGTGCCATAAAATACATATAGCGCATGCGGCGCGATATTCTCATCAACGCCAGCCCAGGCGCCGGCCTTTAAAGCCATGAATTCAATATTTGCCTCTTGGACACCTTGTTTTAAGCTACTGACTAATTGTCCCGATTGTATATGCACTTTATATGATTCCGGATGATGCAGCCCCGGGCCGACGATGCGGTAAGGATGCCCCATGCGCCTGAGGCTCTCCAGGGAATGGTCTTGTAAGCTAATATTTTGCTGTATCTCTTCCTTCAGCATTCCTGAAACTTCCTTCATTGAACGATTGACATGCTTAAGAAAACCGCCGCCAAAATTGCGAATGTTTTTAATGACTAATTCGGTACCTCGAACTGGCATATTAATCTCTCAAAGTAATATTGCGTGTACGGCCTAACCACAAAAAGAAGGCCGTCGCAAAAATTATCCCTGCGATAAGGCCGCATAAAAATGATTTGGGGTCAAACACGTAAAGCCCTCACTTCATCATCTGTTAATCCCAATGCCCTTAATTTATTCTCCTGGATTTTAAATATGCAGTCTGGATAACTGCGCCGTGCCTGCGTGGCACGCTATCTTCATTGATGCCGTTATCTAATGGGCATCCCTCTACTTCAAAGGTTTGATTCGGGAATGTATAATCTCCAAAAAGCAGTGTAAACATCACGCTACTCTCCTTAAACTGCGCTCCGTTTCAAAACCTATTTGTTCCGCCAAATCCCGAATATCTACATCGCTGCTAATTATCGGAGATTCGATAGTTATATTAATCGTATTCCCAACTTCTTTATCTACTGGTGTAAAAGAATATCTCTCCGGCCCTTCTTCTCCGGCTAAGAATAATGTCGGTTTCGTGACTACGCCGGATCCGCCCTCGCCAAAACTTCCACCAAAACTAGCGCCAAAACCAGCCTCTCCTTCGCCAAAAATTGTAGCCGACTCCAGAGCGCCGGCCACACCTATGCTTGTGGCCATGGCGCCCCCCAGGGCAGCCGTACCGGTCGCAACCGCTCCACCAAGGGTAGCTATTGAAGCCAATAATGCGGCTGGATACCAAGCCGCAGCTATAGTACCAGCAAGAAGCATTGTCGCCGCAGCTACCATACTACCGATAGTCATAGCGATTAAAGCCTGAACGGCATACTCGATTACAAATTCAACGATCGCCTGGATCATCGCCAGGCCGAATTGTTTAAAAGCATCAGAGGCTTTCTGCGTCCCCATAATGATGCTGGTCAGGGCCGTAGAGAATCCTGAACTGAACTTTTGCAGGATCATATTGGCAAAATCAAATATCCCCTGCCAGATAGTTTTATGCATGCTTTCTATGGTACGCAGGAGATTTGTAGCGGCGTCAAGCGTAATCTGCTGGTTCATTATATCCTGGTTCTCCAGCTCTGCCTTGACGCGGTAATATTCCTGGGCGCTCTGTATTCCTTGCTGCATCACATATATCTTTTGGTACTCGGATTCAGTAGCCAGGCGTTCAAGATCAATAGACTTCTGCAATAAATCAAGTTCCTGCTGTTTGATGTCAAGACCATCGGCATGCAATTCTTTGACGGAGTTATAATATTGCTCGGCATTTATCTTTCCTCCAAGATATTGCTCGTTGAGTTCCTTTAGAACCTGGACATGACGTTCGGCCTTAGTGACGGTTTCATCAAGGACCGTATTTTGCTTCTCTAAGGCAGCGGTCTGTTCTTTTATCGGCTCAGCTAAATTTTTCCCCTGCCCTAATCCGGTCCCGATATCAAATTCCATCACCGGGCCCTTAGGTTTACTCTGGAATAAAGACTGAACTCTCCACCAGAATTCCTGAATTTTTTTACTATTATTATCCAGCCACTCTGCGAGTTTCCATCCGGCAAAGGCTGCGGTTATAACGGCCAGCAGGGGCACAAACGAAGCCAGCAAAACTCTGAGACTGGCAAAGAAGGCGAGTACAGGCGGGCCTATTTTAGGTATATAAAGCAAAAACTGAATCAACTGATTCATCCCAAAGATCACCGGCCCCAGGGCGAGCATTAAGACGCCAAGAGCAAGCCCTAGCTCTGATATAAACTTCGTCAACTGTGGATGCGCTTCGCCAAATTCCCGGAATTTGACTATCAGATCGGTAATGACCTTTGTAAAATGCTCCAGCGCCGGCAGCAAAGTCAAAGAGATCTCAAGCCACAGGCCACCAAGTGCGCCTTTGAGAGACTTGGTACTGTCGGAAAACTGATCAATCGCCTTGGCATTCTCAGTTGTTAGTACCAGGCCAAGACGCTCAGCTTCCCGGGAAAGCCTTTGGATCTCTGCGGACCCGAGGTTTAACACTGGGATAAGTGCTTCTCCTTGGCGGCCAAACACCTGCATGGCCAGAGCTGTCTTTGCGGCCGCATTTTCGGTGTTCTTGAATACATCGGCAATCCTAAAGAAGGCATCCTCGGCCTTCATAACTTCGCCGGTAGTTTCATCCTTCAAGATAATCCCCATGGCGCGAAAGGTCTCGTTGAGTTTAAAATTCCCGTTGGTGGCCTCGTAGATGTTCTTATTAAGGAATTTAAGCCCCATCGCTACCGCTTCAAACGAAGACTCAGTCTGATCGGCCACATACTTTAGCCTGGACAAGGTGTCGACCGCAACACCTGTACGTTGGCTCACTTCGTAGATCTGATCGCCATAATCAACAGATAATTTGATCATCGCGGCATAGGCAGCCGTAATGGCCGCGCCGGCAGCGGTGGTGACAAGGGCGATTTTATTTGTCCATTCATTAATCTTGCCGGCCGTATCTTTAACTTGCTTCTCAGCTTCTTTCAGGCCGGCATTGAACTTTGAAGCTTCGGTCGTTATCTCAACGATTAACTCACCAATGGTCTCAGCCAAGCTGTACCTCCCGGATTATTTTTTCGATCAGCGCAATCGCTTCCTGCAGCCCCTGATTATCAAGCGGAAAAAATTTCGCGATGAATTCTTTCGTTGTATCCATCATTAAGAGATTTATTGGTATAGGATAAGCCTCTGGGTATCCTTTAGCATTAAATTCGATACATCTACACTGCTCCCTGATTGCGTTATTGATGAGATAGGCATCTTCCATTTTTCTCTCAATGCGGATTACTTCTTGCAGGGCAATGAGTTTCTCGCGCAGAAGCTGTAGAATATCCAAGTCGTTATCACGTAAAGCCTTAATCAGCCGTTTTATTTCCGGTGCCGCTGCTTTGACCTCTTCTAGTTTCTTGATGAGGCCAGGCAGAGCCTCATCTATATGCACGATTGCGGCCTTTTGTCTTTCGATATCCCGGCGTAATGTTTCGATCTTCTCCTTCTTCCCGCTTCCCAGGTTTTTGTTTTCCATGGCCTGATCTGCGAGTAAGGGCTCTAAGTCGTTTTGTTTATCTTGTAGAATTTTTTCCATTTCCGCCTTACCCTGCGTCAAAAGGGCTATCTCATTTCTGATTTCTTGTTCAGTGTACATTATCCGCCTCCATTTTTTTTAACATAGTAACGATTTTCAGACGCGTCGCTTCGGCCGCGGTAAGATTCTTTTGCAGATCGTCAAGCTTACCTATATATTGTCTATTTGCGATACGCGCTTTATATCCTGCGATTACCCGATTGGCTTCGGCTAATTTTTTCCGAAATGTTTTTACCATAACGATGCGATAAGCGGCTTGCCGGTCGCATTTTTTCTGAATAATCTTCTCGATGAATCGGCGCTTTAGGTCGATAAGGCAATGGCCTTTGGGGTATTGCGCTTCGAGAGCACTAAGTTGTGCGATGCTAGCGTCAAAGGCTGCGTCCAGTTTGACGATGGCAGCTATGTGTTTTTTTTCATACTTGATGTAGTTCATTTTGACCTCCGCTTTGAACAGGAGGCCGGCCCAGCTTTTTGGCCGGGCCGGGCGGAATTTATACAAAGCACACGCGGATCACAATGAAGGATCTGCGCGAGTTTGGTGATAACTAGCGGTTTGGCAGAGCGACGGCCGGATAAAATAATTGATAGATAGCTTTCACTAATGCCTAACATAGTCGCAAGTTCAAATGCTCGGAACCGATTTTGCATTAAAATGGCACGAATTAAAGGACCATTAAGCCTCATTTGCTCCTCTAAAAAACAAAAAAGCTCCATCCGCCGGCCTGTAATGATCGGCAAATGGAGCATCTCTATACAATAAAAAAACCCAAACCAAAGACATTAAAAATTCCTGCTTCAGTTGGGTTTATTTCGTTGGTATTTTGTGGAAGTCAGGCCTTTCAGCTTTCGTCTTCCACGGGGAACCCTCCCCTTCAAAATCCTTAACTACTTTTCCCAAGCTATCCTTACTTATACTTTATACCATATAAAAAAGTTTTGTCAAGAAGTTTTTGACATGGCCGGACCCGGGTAATGTTGCCGCGCCTACTCAAAGATCTGCAGACATCACTACCGGCTTTAATTCTTTAGTAAAATAAATCTTTACCTTATTGATGCCCCAGGCTTTAATATCTCTTTGTACTTTTAAGTATTTCTTAGGGAACCTTGACTTAATATACCTCCAAGCATCCGGCTTTACTTTGCTGGCCTTAACGCAAATAAGATCGGTATAATCCATAACATCCTCCGTTATTTGAGACCCCTGTTTATGATCTTCCTTAATTTCTCAACATCCGCATCCGTATAAATCCAGTAATTACTCAGAGGATCGCGCTTGCCTGGAATCTTGCCGGCTTTCGACCAATTCTGTATGTTTCGCTTACTCACCTTAAGTTTCTTCGCCAGATCCCCTGTGGTAAAATATTTACGTAATGGTACCAAGTTAAATCACCTCCTTTCTATTTCCGCTTCTCCATCATCTTGTATATATCTTCTTCATAAAACCGTGGCCGCGCGTTAGGGCTATGCTTCAATATTCTAACTCCATAATCCGGCCAAGTATGGTAGATACGGCTGCCGTAATCGTATGATATACCAATGAGCTCGCAGGCTTGTTTAAGTGTGATGATTTTATGCATCACTTCCCCCTCATACAACCTTACCAACATTACTAACTATACCAAATAAGGCGTTATTTGTCAAGGGATATTATTTCGGATTTTCCGATAAGGTAGGGGCGGGAATATCGGATTTGTGATGCGGGATTTATCGCTTAGGTAGGTCCGTCAGCTGTAATGCGTGCCGGCTTTTTTCTTTTCTTAAAGTTTTCAAACTTTTTAGTCAGGACAAAAACATAATCACAAATTGCACTGGTAAATTCTAGAAGATCGAGTGAATCTACCTGGGTTATAGCATTTTCACCGGCATGAGCGCCTATATTACGATGCAATCTCAGCGCCTCCGACCATTCGTATATTTTTTTGTCGATTACTCCATTTTTTAATAATTTTTTCAAGCCTCCGATCAGAGCTGTCTCTTTAATTTTATATTCAAAACAGATGCTCTCCAACGCCTTGCCACACATAACCGCACAAGCGTCATAAGCTTTTGCCTTATAGCATAAATTTGCTTCTTCTAACGCTTTTTTAACAGTTTGCGGAATACTCGAATCTAAAGATTTACGTGGCTTAGGCCATACCCTCGTAGCAACATCATATTCATATTGATTTGATTCAGTTCTAATTAAATCCTGAGACGCCACTAAAGCAAAATTGCATACAGGACATTTTAATAACGATATTTTTGCTTGTAACCATAACCATTCTTCTGGGCCATTTTCTTCATGACTAGCTAAAACTTCAGCATCCACCTTAGATTCACAATAACAGCATTCAATAATCATGTATTGCTCTTATTTTTAGTATCCTTATAGCAATGTAACAAAATAAATTATAATCGACCGATTTATACACACCACTCATTCCTTTTAATATTAAGAAGGGCTAAGCGACGGGCCTTGTCGATATTCCGCGCAAGGGTTTCCGCCGCCTGACTTGCTTTGCCTTTTTATCTCTGTGGATCCCTAAAGCAAAACCATCACCTTCGGGTTCCGGTTTCCCGGGCCAAAAGCCAACCCTTCTTTACACAACCCAATGAGATCCTTCGTTTCAGGGTATCCAGAGTCCAGCCAGAATATTGGCCAGAGTTTCTGGGCCTTACGTGCGAGAAGGCAGGGGGCGGTACAGATAACGCGCTATAAACGCGCTCATTTTACTGCCCTCCTTTCAGGTTGTGTTACTATAGCTATATTATCCTACTCCAGGAACCTCAAATCAATCCTTATTTACCTGTTTTGAGGGCATTCAGAAGCGCCCTTAGATCCTTAAGGAATAAATCTTCTCTTAGGCCTACTTCGCACCATAGAAATTGCTGCAACCGGATAATTGCCTTAGTCTCTTGGATAAGCTTCTTGGCTGGCTTCATCTTCCCACCTCCTGTTACAATAGACGTAAGAAGTGGCTAAATCTAACGGGGATTTTTTAAGAAATACTGCGGAAGTTAATGAAGAGAGGAAAGGTTAATTGCTTAGTGGTTTTATTCTAAAACCCCATTCTTTATAATGGTTGTTTATATATTTATCAACACCATTTACTGTCCAAACTGTTACATCTTTTATATCTTCTATATCGTTATCAAATACTGCAATATTATTACAACGCTCAATATGATTATGAAACATAGTTGCTATATGGATTGCATCTACACCTAAAAGATTATATTTATGTATCAAATCCAGTGCTTCCGAAGTAATTTTGTGAGTTAATGGTATGGATTCACGATAAGAAAAATTTCCCAATAACTCATCAAACTTTTTATTTATATCTACCGTTTTAGGATGATAGCATCGTGGAGTATTAGGATATAACTTCATAAACTTCCTTATATTGAGATGCTGTATTTTATGTAAATCTTTAATTTCCCTGATAAGATTTGCACACCACAGCTCTTCTCTTAATACTTCAGAGTAAATTATAACGGGTTGGAAGTTTTTTAAATCTTGTATAAACTGAACACACTCGTTATGATACTCAAGTCCATCTACTAAAGTTTTAAGGACAAAGGAAGTATCAAAATATATTATTGGAAACTTTTCAATATGTGAAACTAAAGAAAGTTCTTTAAGATGGTTGATCTGGGGAATTTTGGGGGGCATTCCTACCTACAAAGCAATTCTTCGGTAGAATAAGGAGCTTTTGCTTTTATGGCACCACAAATTCTATTGATAGGTTTCGCTTTATTTATGTTATTTTTGTAGATTGTATAACCGTTCTTTTTAGCCCTTTCGACTATTGCCTTAATTCTTTCTTTAATCTGCTTGTCTGTCATAATTGCTCCTTATCACTTACAATATACCATATTTCAAGTTCATAAAAAAGGGCTTGGGAGTATCCTTAGGAAACCGCTTTCTTTATAGACAACAATAGCCTCGGGCTTTCCGAAGCCATTTACTAAGAGAGTTAACTATTGTTATTGGGACAATACCATTATGGGATGCATTATTTATATACCATATAAATATATTAAGTGGTGACTCTTAAGCAGGCGCCTTCCGAAAACCCCCCGGCATTGCACCAGGGTAAACATCCCAAAACCGGCCTTTATCTTGAAGTAAAGGTATTCTACTAAGGAGGGCGCTCTTAGTCAAGCCTTTTTTTGCTTTTATCTTGACTGTTATCGCCTCCTATATGTATCCATATATATAACATAGAGTTAACATACCCCTATTCCCCCTCTGACACCGCAAATAATACCTCGATCGGCGCCTTTCCTTCCGGTTCTTGGCGCCATGGGGTGGGGGGGGCCAAGGCGCCTTCCGGCTTTCTTAGCGCCTTAATACACAGAAAAACGCCCCTCTTTTACCACTCTCCAGCCTTTTTCCATCTCAAAAACCTAACCTGAATAGGCTTTTTTCAGCTAAAATAGGCCTTCCTGCCCCCTATGCCAACCCTGGCCGGGTTCTCCCAAGCCTGTAGGGGTAAAGACTACATTTTACCTAAGCGCACAGCCGGATATCTTTCGGCCTACTGGCGCACTCCAGGTACTTATTCCTGATCGCCTTTATCGACATTACCCGGGGAATTAGGCGGTTTGAGCGCATAATTCACCGCTCTTTAACGTAAATTCTATATACGAAACTGACTGATATACAAGTGTCTTGTTTGCACCATGAGTTTTGAACGCACATCAATAGAAGTCTGGTCGTCATTCCAGATAAGCTCCCCCAGGTTCCATGTAAGGCTTACGTCCCAGTCTAAGGAGTCGCGGCCGCGCCTTAATATATCATCTTCGGATTTTGTAGTTGAGCCTCCCTCCCAATGCCAAAGGTCATTAGTATTTCTGTCTATGCCGACACTGATCTGAGGCAGTAACGCCTTTTTGGCTGCCTGTTTTCTCCATTTTATAATTTTTTCCGGACCTACTTCCGCGTATTTAATCGCCGCCTCCTGGACCTGCCGTATCGCCGGTTCTTTGTCTTTGAGGGCAGGCAACGACGCCGACTCATTGTCTTGGCTATCCTTAAGAATTACTGCGGCATTGGCTTTATACAACCCCTTGCCGCAGGCGGCATATAAATATCCTTTTGGCCCTGAAATTATAAGATTAATATCCCCTCCGTCAAGCCGCAAAGAAAGCTCATGCCACCTGTTATTGCGGTATAAGAATATAGCGGTCTTAGTCGCGGCGTATAGGATGCCGCCTTCTTTTGCCATAGCCAGAAAACGCACATCCCGGCTAAGCAAACCGTAATCACAAAGAGGCTCCCAACCTGCATCATTGTCCTGTCTTCTATACACCCCCCGGCAAGTAGCTAGATACACGGAAACAGGCTCACCTGCAGTAACGATTATATGGCTTATGTCCGGGCTCTTTATATCATGGGGCTCATTTTCTTCATCCGCTTCTTCCTGATAGTCATTAGGTTCTACGGAAGCAGTTACAAAAACCCTGTCCCATTTATCGCCCTTATCTTGATTCACAAACACCCCTTCTGAACAGGCCAGATAAACAGAGCTTCTGCCTTCAATACAGGCAATTGCAGTAACCTGGCTTTTCCCTATAATACCAGGCTGCCTCTGCCAATTACGGCCCCTGTCTCTGCTTATAAACAACCCGGCCTTTGTGCCCAGATACATATTGCCCTCTGAAATTCCCAAAGAAGTACACTCACTTTGTAAGGTATCCCCGCCCCGGAAAATCCGCTTCCAGGAATCCCCCTTATTCAGGCTGCGGTAAAGGCCGGCTGAAGTCGCAGCATAAATAACACCGCTATCCCCGGGGTCAAAAGATAAACAGTTTACCCCTCCTGCTGCAGAAGGAAGGACCAAAACACTCCTCCAGCTCTTTCCTGCATCCTGGCTCTTCAGCACTGCCTTAGGCGTGCCGATATAGATAAAATCAGGATTGGCGTAGTCCAAAAGGGCTGAGCGCACATTGTTATTGCCCCTGCTTATATCTTCCCAGGCTAGTTCAGAAGCAAAAGCATTTACCCCCGTTGTAAAGATTAGAAAACCGAAAATCAGACTCGCACTAGCTATTGCATAAACCAGAATCTCATTTCTCATATTCGCATCCCCCTTTCTACCTCTAATAGACGCAAAAGAGAACAAAATCTAACAAAGAATTATAATTATTTCTAAACAGGCTAAGAGAAAACAGTGAAATCTAACAGGGGTAAAATTTAAACCAGGGGCAGGCTTGATTTAGATATTGCTTAATTATCAGGATTATTTGTGGGAAACGTTTAGTGGGTTACTAAAATAAAAAGGGCTGGACGGTTAGGTCCAGCCCTTAGGATTAACTTGATTAAACTTAATCCCCTGTAAGTATAAAACTATATACGAAGACTCTTTTTAACTGATTCATACTCAGCCTTACTTACATATTTTGTTTCCACTACATTTCCTTTCTTGTCCAGTTTACTAACTATATAATTTGACTGTAATTGCGAATGAGAAGCAAGAGTAGGGTCTATAAGAGGCGTTCCTTCTATAACATACCCAAATTGACCAAAAAGTAGGATAGTCCAAGCTTTATAAGAAAGAACTCCATCAAGAAGAGCAACCGCCCCTGGGACACTCTCAATAGCCCTATCAAGTGCCGTTTCCATATTAGGAACGCCAGTAGGAATAAATATTATCATAGAAACAATGTCTTCCCCCTTCACCTTCTTTGTTCCTTTCTCAAAACTAGCTCCTCTACTTAAGTCAATATTTTTAGTTGAAATAATATTGAAGTCTACCAGCCGAGTAACGCAACCTGATAGCATACTAATGCAGAGAATGATACAAATAATGCCTATTTTTCTATACATATACTCCCCCTTTTTTGTATAAGCATATTATCCTACTACAATTCCAAAATTACAAGCAATTTAGTGAGCGGGTCTAAAATTACAAAAACCTTAGTTTTGAGCAACCCTTTAATAGACGCGGGAAGTGGGAAAATCTAACGGGGAATTTTAGAAATAGTAAAAAGTTGTTTTGGTTATAAAGAGGATTTTAATGTTGAGGGAAATACCATGCTATAATCTAATCTTCCCTTGCTCCTGGATGGAAGCAGAAGATAGCGGGTCTTCGTTGAGTTCCACAAATATTTTATATTTAAGCTCTGCTAAGTCTATTTTGGACTCAATTAACTCTATCACTTGTTCAGGCTGGATAACTATATCATTATTTGGTTGGCTCATTTTTAATTTTTTTCTCAAAAGATAACTGTGAAACACAAGTTTCAAATTCTTTGGTTCGAGGTTTAGTTACTTTTGCTCTTGTAGATTCAAGTTCGCCCTTATCAGTGTCGTTCAAGAAAATAACACCATTACTACTGATTATAGCGACGTCTGTCTTACTACCAACTCCAGGAGCAACTTCTGCATTTTTCTTCGCCTCATAACTCACATATACACTCTCATTCAGCGATAATTCTGGACAATAACTATGTGATATAAGAGTAGATATTGCTTAATTATCAGGATTACTTGTGGGAAACGTTTAGTGGGTTACTAAAATAAAAAGGGCTGGACGGTTAGGTCCAGCCCTGTATAACTGCGGATGATTATGAATTGTTAAGCGGCTTGCTTTCTCCTGAATACTAATCCGAATAATCCTAAGCCCAACAGCGATAGCGTGGCGGGTTCAGGGACAGCCGAAACAGGAGGAGGGGTGCCGGCGGTATATTCGAGATACAAATACGCAGACTGAGCATCTGAGTAGGTACTCTCTTTGCTATAAAACTGGCTTCCCAACTCTGCTGCGACTCCGTCCAAATCATTTTCCATCATCAATCCATAATTAGGACCAGTCACCCAGCTTTGGGCCAAACTGATCATATTTGTTCCGGTATAGGTGTACCATGTAAGACCCGCCGTAGTCACCCATAAACTACCACTATTAGTTGATGTATAACTTGGTTGAGTATTCCAGGTTAAAGTTTCTTCATTCCAAGTTTCGTCTACTTTATGTATATTAACATAGTCGTAACTTCCAACGCCGCCATAATTTAGGATAGAAAAAGAAGCGTAAGTGATAGTTGCCCCCAACAAACTGCTTAAATCAAAGCTCAAATAAGCTCTCTGGTTACCCCACCCATATTTATTATCATTTACCGGAAGAAGCCCGTTGCTACCTCCTGTAGTATCAGGGTACTTACTATTAACGCTGGTATCATTGTTAGGATATAAAGTTAAAGTCGCCGCCTCTCCAGATGCTGTACTAAAAATGAGACACAATCCTGCCATTCCTATAATCAATAGCCCCTTGATCATCTTTCCCCTCCATTTTCGGGTTAAACTCTCTGTTTCTGAAAACCAGTAATTCTACCAACCCTAAAAGCAATAAGCTTACGGCCTAAGAATCATAAAACAGCCATACACCAAAAGAAGCAATTCTCGTGCCAATTTCTTTAGTTAACCCTGATATTTTTAAATGTTATGCTAACTTTACTCATTTAAGGCAGTTATAACTGAAGGACAGCTATTGCCTTTTAAGCAATGTTAGCTGTTTTTTGGAAAAGTGTTGAATTGGGTAATCAAATCTTTAAACAATATGGTAAAAAAACTACATATTCAAATTGATCCATTTAATGGTATTTGGGGGAAAGAGATTAGCAAGAAGCAAGAAAATCTAACAGGGGTAAAATTTAAACCAGGGGTAGGCTTGATTTAGATATTGCTTAATTATCAGGATTACTTGTGGGAAACGTTTAGTGGGTTACTAAAATAAAAAGGGCTGACGGTTAGGTCCAGCCCTCAAGATTTATAGAATTTGGAATATCAGGAGGCTTTCTTTTTCTCTTGAAGGATACGGTTGCTATACTACTTTCTTTCCCGCTATTCCTGTTATTTTACAATCTATTTTGTTTCAATTAAAAATTGCTCAATCTAACATCGTCTTTGTTACCTTCAATCCCATCAGGCCCTGGAGAAAATATTTCAAAACTTTCATCAGGTTTAACACGATAAATATAGTCCCTGCCCCAGGCATCTTTGGGAAGTTCCTTTAAGTAAACACCTTTTCCTTTGGAATCTATTACTAATATTGATAACTCCTTAGGATAGCTGCCGTTATCAAGTTTATACATCTCAAGGGTCGTCCTTATTGCCGCTATATTGCTTAAAGACGCAGCCACCTTTGCCCTTTCATTCATCTTAATAAATTGCGGAATCGCTATAGCAAGGCGTAAGACGGTTCCTGCTATGGCTATTATAATTGCTGCCATAGCTATGCCCCTTCCTTTTATTGCTCCCTTGCTGTGGTTTATTTGTTTGAAAGCAATTAGGCCTAAAACAAGCCCGATGACAGCTACGATAATCCCAAAAAGTAACGTTGCCAGAATAGCGCAAATCAACCCCGCAATAGCTAAACCGCTGACTTTAGATTTTACTTGTTCCTGCATATCGAGCCCCTCCTTGTTTTACTTCTCTAACATACCGTTTCAATTCCCGAACTTCTCCTTATTCTTCTGCCACCATTCCTGCCATTTTTTCTCATCTTGGCCAAAGGTATATCCCGTAATATCTTTCAGTGCTGATGCCGCGCTTGTTTTTATATCCAAACCATAATAACCAACTTGCTCAATTAACGCTTCGATAAACTCCCCTCTGCTTTTATTATCCTCTTTAACTATCATGGTTTTTAAATTAGACAATGGAATAAGACCTTCACCTACGGTAACTTTGGCGCCAATAACAACTTTCTGGTCTCCCCCTACCTTACATATGAACATATCATTGCCAATTTGAATAAGTTCTCCTTTTTTCAGTCCTTTGTATGTGAATGTCCCGCCTCTTGTGAAAGCAGGGTTAACTACCACGCCAGTCCCTGTTTTCTCTTCGGCATTCGTTATTACAATAAAACCTGAGTGAAACAAAATAAATAGCGCGCTAATCAAGAAGATAATAAATACTTTTTTCATATACCCCTTCCTTCTTCTCCTTTGATCACAGATGACTAATTAAACCGGTTAATTTATCCTGATTATACCACTTTCATTGCAAAATAGTAAAGAATTTACAACAAACCCAGGATATGGACATTCAAAGGGCGCAGCTGAACCATGAGTTTTAAACGCACATCAATAGAAGTCAGGCTTAAACTATGGGCCCAGCCCGCGCCATAGCTGAATACGCAAAGACATCACAAGCGACCTGGACCCATGGCCAATCACGCGAAAATAATTGCATTTTATCTTTTTGATGTTATAATGTCTTTGTTGTAGATTGCAGGACTGATAAAAAAGGAGGCTAAATTGAAGATGCTAAAGGCAGTTATAGTCTTAGGTATAGTATTATGTTGCTGGCAGGGAAAGGCTTTTTCAGATGATAGGACAGAATATTTCGGCGACGGACTGAAAAAAAGCGATCTTGTCCCCATAGGGGCAATATTTTATGAAAAAAATAAACTGGTTACGCGCAGCTTTGAAAACGAAGTTATCTTTATAGTAAAGAAAATTACCTATACTTACCAGGGTTTAGAAAATAATAACCTTAAAATAATGCAGGTTATCAGGAAAGACAGCAATGTAGCTTCTAACCAGGTCATCTCTAAGCCTTTAATCCTGCCCTTAGATAAAAATAACCAGGCGCTGCTTAAAACCGAATTTGGAGAAAATCTCCAGATTAAAGCCCTGGATGAGCAGCATAACTTGTCTATTACTCAGATAGATAATACCGGCCTTCCCAAGCCTGCACCATAAACAGCCATACGCATCCTAAGAATAAAGATGCGGTTTTCAGCTTAAAGAATGCCTCTTAGGTATTAAAAATAATTATAAAGGCTGACTGCGGAAAATAACGTCTATCCCCTGCCCCAGAATACCTCTCCGTCATTTTCCTTAATAAGGTGGGATACTACTTCTACTATTTGCGGGTCGTACTTAGAGCCGCATCCGTCATTGAGTTCCTGCTGGGCCTTAGTAAGTCCCAGGGCCTCCCGGTAAGGACGATAACAGGTCATTGACTCTAAGACATCACTGATCGCCAATATACGCGCCTCCAGCATAATCTCATCTTCTTTAAGGCGCCGGGGGTATCCTGAACCGTCCAGGCGCTCATGGTGCTGGTATATAACCTCAGCCAGGGAGAACGGAAACTCAATATCCTTGATTAGATCATAACACTTCTTAACGTGTTCCTGCACAAGCTGATATTCCAGTTCGCTTAACTTACCCGGTTTATTCAGGATATCCAAAGGTATGCTTATCTTGCCCAGGTCATGGAGCTCTCCTGCCAGGCGTATGCCTAAAATACGGTTTTCATCCCAGCCTAATTCCCCGGCGATGGTAGCTGCGATATCCGCTACCTGACGGGTATGGCTGAATGTATAGGGGTCACGCATCTCCAGGGCCTTACCTAAAACCGTAAGGGCATTGATAAGCATGCCCAGGCGCTCTCTTTCCGTATTCGCATAAGCAGTCATATCGCGGGTAATGCCCATTGTCCCGATAATATCGCCGTTTCTGCCATACATGGGTATTTTAGTAGTCATTACCTGGTTCCAGGCGCCGTTAGCAAGCAGGGTGCGTTCTATCTTGCCTATGATAGGATTACCGGTTTTTAAAACATAACTGTCGTCCTCAAACATCGCTTTAGCCTGCGCGTAAGGAAAAAAGTCAAAATCGGTCTTACCGACAATTTCCTCAAGCCCAAGCCCCGCGCCTTTTAAATAGAATTTATTCACCTTTATGATACGGCTATAGCGGTCTTTGAAATAAATGGCATCCGGTATATTATCAAGCAGGCCCTGCAGAAAATCTCTTTCCAGGGACAACTGCTCTGCCATCTCTTTATGAGAGGATATATCCTCAATTATCCCTTCCAAATATTCTGTTTTACCGTCATTTATGCGCGAAGCGGTAATGGCTACCCATTTGTTCTTATTGCCCCTGGTCTTCATAAGGGCCTCAAAGAACTTGACCCTCCCCTCCTTATTAACCGCCTCAATGAACCTGCCCCTATCCTCAGGATTGATAAATAGTTTCTGCCAGGTATCCCCTTCTAATTCTGCCTTAGACGCATAATCAAAGAGGCGGGCAACCGCAGAATTCACGGTAATAAAACCCTCCCGGGGAGAAAGGGAATATTTAAAAAGCCCTATGCCCAGGTTATCTGCGGTAACAGTAGTAAGGTAGAAATTTTCTTTCATGGGGGGGTTGAGATTCTGCGTTCCGGTTGAGTTGTTTATTTTATCTTCTCTTATGAATACAGCCTGAATAATACTTCTTTTAAGTATAGCATATTTTAAGGTATTTTCAAGGCGCGCATCCCTTACGGGGCAATTTCTTTTGCTAATTCGTAACGGGCAATAATCCCCCGGTTAAGGTTATTTCTCTTCAGAAGAATCACCGCGTAATCATCGGCATATACCAGCGCCCAAAGGGGGTCAAGAATCCTATGGGACAGAAAAACCTTTGCGGCGTTATCTATCGGGAAAGAAGAGTAAAAAATAACATTGAACCCGTATTCCTCCTGTGCCTGGCCCCAAAACGCCTCATCCTCCTCTAGCCTCAAATAGGTATTCTTAAAGAAATCCTCAGGATAGGCCTCCGGACGGTTATCTATAAATGGGCGGTGCGCAGGGTATAAATAATAAATCAAATATCCCCCGATATTGTAATTATTCAGGATGGGCCCTTGGATATTATGCCGCAAATAAAAGTTTGCAGCAGAGGCAACCCCCTTTTTAAGTCCCAAGCCGCTGCCTTTAAGCCTCAGCCAATAATCTGCCTTGGAGAGGAACAAACTTCCAAGGACCAAGACAATCCCGAAAAAAACCAGTAAATAAGCACCCCTGCCTACTTTTCTGTCCGCAAAGAGTATGCGCAAATTAAAAGACACAAGAGGCAAAAGGAGATATCCGAATATGGGCAGATTGCGCACTGCCAAAAGGGCCATGGCCACGGCCATTACTGTAATAAGGCTAGAGGCAATAAATAAATCGTCTTTTCTTTTTATAAATCTTAGAGCCGCAAGCAGCCAACTTCCCATAAGCAAGACAAGGGCAAGTTTAAAATAGAATAAAGGATAGAAATATAGAAAATGGTTTCTCGCCAGGAAAAGGAGTGATTGATTTTCAAAGATGAGCCTAAAATGCCCCTTAAGCAGGCCTAAAGGATAAAATACCGCCTCTTTCCCGTAAGGATTCAGGAAATTCAAAAGGCAAGCCAAAATCAATACGCCTGCTAATGCCTTTATCTTCTCTCTTTCCTGTTGGCCATGTTTTTTATAAAAAGAAAAAACGGCATCCATAAGAAATACCGCTATCAGTAAGGGCCCCAGGAAAAAATAACTATGCAGGTTAACCCAGCATAACTGTAATATTGCCAAAAGCCACAGCCACCTCTGCCTTAGTCTGCCGGATGAGAAACCCCAAAGCACCCAATAGAAAACAGCGCAAAAGAAATAACTAAAAATCTCAGGCCTGGTCTCTGTCCGGCTTAAGATTAACGGCATGGCAACAACCGAAAGGAAGAGAACGAATATAAAATGCGCTGATTTACAGGCCAGGCGAAAGAATAGTAAAAGGGCGAGGATCCTTAAGGCTGCGGATAACAAAGAAAGCCCCGGGAAGCCAAAAATGGACTTTATCAGAAAGAAAATTACCCCGCTTGCCCAGTGGTGGTTAATAAAAGGATAATCCGGATATGTATAGGAATAAAGATTGGTGCGGATAAAAGAAAACCCCTGGAAGAAGACCTGCCCGTTTTCAAGGTGCCTGCCCAGGTCAGCTGAGGATAGGTCTATCGGATGCAAAAAAAGGAGGGCATAGAATAAGATAATAAAAATAAGCGTTGCCGCCCGAAAAAATAATCCGGCAGGCTTCATTTACTGTCTAGGCACCTTATTGAGCATGTCAAATTCTACATTAACCTTATCCGAATGCGCCTTAAACCCCAAGGTCGTATTCTTAAGGGTATGCGGTATCACAAAAACACAGAAGGTATTGGAACTGACACTGGCGACGGTAAGGCTGATCCCGTCAAGGGCAACCGCTGCCCTCGGGTAATAGTATTTGATAAAGGCAGGCGGTATGCCTATTTCAAAACAGAGGTTTCCTGAAGTATAACCCCTGCGCCGGACCACGCCAATGCAATCTATATGCCCGCTGACAAAATGCCCGCAGATCCTGTCTCCTATTTTGAGGCTGCGTTCTAAATTGACTTTCTCAGCTGTCCTTAAGAGCCCGAGATTAGTAATCTTAAGGGTCTGGGGCATGACCTCAAAAACAAGGGCATCCGTTAATTTTTGCACAACCGTAAGGCAGGCGCCGTTGACAGAGACGCTGTCTCCGATTTTGACATCGGACAACACATGTTCAGCCTCAACTACCAGACGGCTGAACCTCCCCCTCCTGCTTAATTCCTTTACCTGTCCTAATTCTTCAACTATACCGGAAAACATGTCAGGCTATATAACCCTCAACCAGAAAATCATCCGCGATGCGTTTTATCTTTACGTCGCGCAATTTAACCGCCCTGTCTATGTTTTTTATGCCCTCACCCATAACCGAACTGATAGCGGTCTTACCCCCTATTATCTTTGGGCTGATAAAGAAAAGGACCTTATCCACCAACCCTTCATCAAATAACGTCCCGATCAGCGTGCCTCCGCCTTCTACTAATATGTTGGCAATCTCAAGGCGGGCTATCTTTTTTAACATATCTTTAAGGTTGATCTGGCCGAATTTCTCCTTTACCTGCAGTATCTTTGCCTTATGGCTCAGCTTGACTCTGTTCTCTGTTTCCTGCCCGGAACTCACGGCAAGAGTGGCAATTATAAGCCCGCTTGATCCTGAAAAGACCTTTGCCTCATCAGGTATACTCAATTGGCTATCCACCACTATTTTTACCGGGTGCCTTTTGGAAAACCAGGAATCAAGACGGGGATTATCCCTGATAATAGTATTGACGCCGACCATAACCGCATCGTAATCTTTTCGCATCCTGTGGGCATAGGCGCGCGCCTTATCCGAGGTTATCCACTGAGAATCCCCCGTGCGGGTAGCAATTTTACCATCTAAAGACTGGCCTACTTTTACCGTGACAAAAGGAAGCCTGCGGGTAATATATTTTATGAAAAAATCATTCATTCTTCTTATTTTCTCTTCTAAAATGCCTACCTCTACCCTTATCTTCTGGCTGCGCAGCATCTGAATCCCCCGGCCGTTATTTAAAGGGTTGGGATCGACCATACCTACAATAACCTCTTTTATCCCGCTTTTGATTATCCTGTCCACGCATGGAGGAGTTCTCCCAAAATGGGCACAGGGCTCAAGGGTAACATAAAGAATAGCCCCCCGGGATTTTTCTCCGGCAGAATCCAAGGCAGCCACCTCTGCGTGCTCAAGCCCAGGACGACGGTGATAACCCCTGCCCACAATGCCTCCGTTTTTAACCACCAGCGCCCCTACCATAGGGTTCGGTGAAGTGCTGCCTCTTCCTTTCAGGGCCAAATTGACGGCTAAATTCATAAAATACGCATGGTCTTTCTTCATTTTATCTTCTCTTTCTTTCTAACCCTGCCTTCGCCTCTTTGATTCTTTCTACCAGGCTGTAAGGTATCTTTAAAGAACCTATCCTCACTTCCGGCTTAGCCTGGCCGTGGCAATCTGAGCCTCCGGTAGCCAGCAGATTAAATTTATCCGTTACTGCCAAATAATGCCTGACCATACTAGAGGTATGTTCCGGATAATAAACCTCAAGGCCCATGATGCCGTAGCCTATGAATTTGAACAACAACTCATCCCCCCCCAGGCTGTAAGGATGGGCCAAAACAGGAATACCCCCTGCCTTTTTTATTAATTCCACTGCCTTCTCTGGCGGTAAATTAAAATTACAGACATAGGCAGAAGATTTATCCCCTATATACCTGGAAAATGCCTCTGCCACAGAACCCACAATACCTTTCTCAACCATGGCCCGGGCAATATGCAGCCTGCCTACCGTGCCCTTACCCAGCTTAAATACCGAATCCGGCTCAAGGCTAAGGCCCATCTTCCCTAACCTTTCCAACATCTGGTAAATACGGTCAATGCGATTCTTCCTTAGCTCTTCCAGTCTTTCTTTAAAGCCTGGGGTTGTACAATCAAGACAATAACCTAAAATATGGACCTCCCTGCCATCGTAATCAGCGGTAAGCTCTATACCGGGAATAACCTCTATGCCCTCTGTTGCTGCCATGTCCAGCGCCGGCTTGATACCGGAGATTGTATCATGATCGACTATGCTGATGGCAGAAAGACCTGCCTTTTTACTTTGGGCAATGAGTTCTTCAGGCGCATATGTCCCGTCTGAAAATAATGTATGCAGGTGTAAATCAGCGTAGCCTGTCTTCATCCCTGCCTTTCCTGCTTGACTTTATCCAATACGCCATTGACAAACTTACCCGCCTCAATACCGGAATATTTCTTTGCCAACTCTACCGCCTCATTAATAGAGACCTTGGGAGGTATATCGGGGCAAAAGAGTAATTCAAATGCCCCCATACGCATTATATTCCTGTCTACAACCGCCATGCGTTTCAATTGCCAGTTAGTAGCAAACCCGGTGAGTTGTTTATCTATCTCATTGAGGTTGTTAATTGTGCCCCTGACCAGCCCCGAAGAAAAGGCCTTTACTTCTTCAGCGATATTCTCCCCCTCATGAGCCTGCCAGAAATTCTCCAAAGAAAGCTCACACTCTTCCCCGGTGATATCTATCTGATAAAGTACCTGTAAAGCAAATTCCCTGGCTAGGCTGCGTCTACGCATTCTTCCTGGAGGCTACTTAATCTGCGCCAATAAATTAACCATTTCAATCGCGGATAAAGCCGCGTCTTTACCTTTATTGCCATCCTTGGTACCGCCGCGCTCGATTGCCTGTTCAATGGTATCTGCGGTAATGATGCCAAAGATTACCGGAAGCCCTGTTTCCTGCGATACCCTGGCTACCCCCTTAGCTGCCTCCTGGGCAATATAATCAAAATGCGGGGTGGAGCCGCGGATAATAGTGCCTAAACATATTACTGCCTCACACGATTTTAACCCGGCCATCTTCTGGGCTACTAACGGTATCTCAAACGCACCAGGCACCCAAGTCAGCGTTATATCCGCCTCTGATGCACCGTGGCGTATCAGTGTATCCAGGCATGCCGCAACCAGCTCCTTGGTAATAAAATCGTTGAAGCGGGAGGCAACAATCCCGAATTTCCTGCCCTTGGCGATCAAATTACCCTCAATCAGCTTTGCCATCTTAATCCTCCTTTTTTAAATAGGTCACTTTAATCCCCTCGCAGAAACCATCAGACTTTAGTCTTGGGATAGACTATAGCTTAGATTTATTTCTGCTTCGGGGAGGGAACTCCTGCCCTTTAGGTAAGGGGGGTTCCACTTTAATCTTATGCCCCAACTTCTCTTTCTTTGTCTTAAGGTATCTATAATTCAAGGGGTTGGGCTTAATCTCCAAAGGAATACGTTCAATTACCCTTAAGCCGTAACCCTCAAGTCCGACAATCTTTCTGGGGTTATTAGTCAGGAGCCTGATATCTTTAAGGCCCAGGTCAGCCAAAATCTGCGCGCCGATACCGTAATCCCTTAAGTCAGGTTTATGCCCTAAGGCTTCATTTGCCTCCACGGTATCAAGGCCGTTATCCTGCAGGCCATAAGCACGGATCTTATCGACTAAACCGATGCCGCGGCCTTCCTGGCTCAGATAAAGAATAACACCCCTGCCCTTACCTCCGATAATTTCCATCGCCTTTTTTAACTGACGGCCGCAATCACAACGCAAGGACCCGAAGACATCCCCGGTAAGACATTCAGAATGCACGCGCACCAATACCACTTTCTTCTTTACCTCGCCTATCACCAGGGCAACGTGTACCTGCCTGCTGATTGAATCACGATAAAGCATTAAACGGAAGGTCCCGTATTCCGTGGGCAGACTGGCCTCGCTTACCCTTTCTACTAATTTTTCAAAACGCCTGCGGTATTGTATGAGCGCTGCGATAGAACAGATTTTAAGGTGATGCAAGGAAGCAAACTTTCTCAACTGCGGCAGCCTGGACATAGTGCCGTCATCATTCATAATCTCGCAAATGACCCCTGCCGGATATAAGCCTGAAAGCCGCATTAAATCCACCGCTGCCTCCGTATGGCCGGCCCTGACCAAGACCCCCCCCTTCCTGGCCTTCAGAGGAAAAATATGCCCTGGCCGGGATAAATCTTTGGAGGAAACCCGTGGATTAATCAGGGCCTCTATGGTGCGGCTGCGGTCGTATGCGGATATACCTGTAGTTATCCCGGATGCGGCATCCACGGATATCATCCAGGCGGTAGAAAAAGGGTCTTCCCTGTTTGATGGGACCTTATCGTCAAGCATAGGCTGTAAATTCAAGGCATTAAGCCTGTCTTCTTCCATAGGAACACATATAAGGCCGCGGCCAAACTTGGCCATGAAATTTATATCTTGCGGACTGATAAAAGAAGCGGCCATCACCAAATCCCCTTCATTCTCCCGCTCTGCATCGTCAACCACCACGACCATCTTGCCTTTTTTTAAGTCTTCTATTATTTCCGCAATGCTATTGAACATACTTACCCCTCTAATACCCCCCTTTTTAGACCAGGGCCCCTCCCCGAAACTGAAATGGCTCATCCACCCCTGGACTAAAGCCTGGTTATTCCTGCGCAGGGGATTAAAAAAGCCCGAAGAAAAAACGATCTTCGGGCTAAATTGGCCGTTTAAAATCTTCTTTTATCTGGACTCTCCCCGATATTTTAACAGGCAAGATTTGCCTCTATCGGAGCCCCCAGGATGATTATTTGAATGTTTACATCCTTAAGGAGGCCATCGGCCCCGGAATTACGCCGGGTCTGCTTGCGCTATAGGGTCTTCTTGGCCCTAATTAAGGCAGGCTTGCGGGCTCTTAACCGCCGGTCAGGATTTACACCTCGCCCTGAAGATTAGGTTAGATTATAACAAGAAATTTTACATTGTCAATATTTTTAAAAGGTATTATAATACTAGCGATGAAAGTCCCTCTTAGCCAAATACATGCCTGTCTTCTAGAAAATCGAAAAACCCTGGCTATCGCCGAGTCCTGCACAGGGGGAATGACCTCCTCTTTGTTTACCCGGCTATCCGGGAGTTCCGGATATTTCCTTTTAGGGGTTGTTGCCTATAGCAACAAGGCAAAAACAGGGATCTTAAAGATACCTCATGGTATTATCTTAAGGCACGGCGCGGTTTCCAGAAGGGTCGCCTGCCTGATGGCAAGGGCAGCCAGGAAGATTGCCTGTTCAGACATAGGTATCGGTATTACCGGAATAGCCGGGCCATCCGGGGGCATGCCGGATAAGCCCGTAGGGACAGTTTTTATCGCGCTGGAAAACGAAAATCAAGGGATCTGCAGAGAATTTCATTTCCGGGGCAACCGTTCTTGCGTACGCCGGCAGGCAGCTTTAAAAAGCCTGGAGTTGCTAAGATCAGCATGCCTTAAGAAATGAGGGCATTTATTGCTATCAGCCTTCCCGAAGATATAAAAAAATCAATTGCCTGCCTGCAAGACAAATTAAAGACCGCATCCAGAGATATAAGCTGGGTAAAACCGGAAAACATCCACCTGACCTTAAAATTCCTGGGAGAAATAGATGAACACGCTCTAAAGAAGGCCGAAGCGGCAATGGAAGATGCTGCCGGAAAAGAAAATGATTTTTATATCCGCCTTTCCTCTGCCGGCGCGTTCCCCCGGGCAGACTTTCCGCGGGTCATTTGGGTCGGGATAGACAAAGGAGATGTTTGCGTAAAAAGAATAGCGCAAAATTTAGAGGATAACCTAAGCCGTGCGGGTTTTCCTAAAGAAAAAAAGGAGTTCTCCTCTCATATTACTATCGCAAGGGTCCGCTCCGCGCTCAAGGGCAATGAGATGATCAGCCTGCTTAACGAATATGCGGATATATTCCATGACAAAGAAACCGGCTTTACCGCCTGCGGCATAACCCTTTTTAAAAGCACCCTCACCCCTAAAGGCCCTATTTATGAAACCGTAAAAACAGCGGCCTTTCAAAAAACTGGCTGAGGCCTTAATCCCTCGGCAGAAATTCCAGGATTAAAGTCCAGGTATGAATGTTATGCTGCCTATGGCAGGGAACCTAAAAACTGGCAAAAGATATTCTAGGAAACAACTAAAGGCAAGAACCTGAAGGCAATAAAAATGACGACATTGGTATATATGGCCGCTATTATATCATCGCACATAATACCGAGGCTGCCTCCAAGCCGCTGGAGCCTTGCTATCGGGTAGGGTTTTAAGACATCAAAAATACGAAATAGTATAAAGGCGATAATGATCAGCCTGTTATCGCAGGGTATAAAAATCAAACTTATAAATATACCTGCTACTTCATCTATAACCACGCACTGCGCATCCTTTCGCTGAAAGATCCTTTCTGCAGGCCCTGCAACCATAAAACCCAATATAATAAACAAGAATGCCAGAAAAAAACAAAGCCGCGCATCGCCGCAGAAAAAATAAAATATCAATGCCCCCGCGATACTAGCCGCGGTGCCAGGCAGGGGGAGGTAACCCACATAAAAAAAAGTGCTGAAAAGCTTAATTAACGCGCGGTAGGCCTGCATAAAAATAATTATAACTTGGTGATTATCGCGCGGTTCTTCCACAGATAGGAGAGCCCGGAATAGAGAGTGATCCCGACAGTAATTATCATAAGTATATAAATAGCCTTGCGGGATAATGCCTCCCAAGCCGGATTCCAGGTCCAGAAGGTAAGCATGGCTTCTTTTAATACGATAAAGCCTAATATGGAAAATATCACCGCCATCTGAGATGCGGTCTTGTGCTTGCCTAAGCGGGTCGCCGAAAGCACCTTGCCTTTATTCAGGGCAAACAGCCTAAGCGAAGTAATCAATATCTCACGGAAAATAATAATCACAAACATCCAGGCATCGATCAACTGCATCTGCACGAATGCCGCAAACGCAGCCAAGACCAGGATTTTATCCGCTATCGGGTCCATCAGTTTCCCAAAATCAGTGACCATATTCTTCTTTTGCGCAATCCTGCCGTCAAAGAAATCAGAAAGGGCCGCAAAAATAAAAATAGCCAGGCTCATCGACTTTGTCCAAAGGCTCTGGCCAAAGAGAAAGAACATAAATACAAAAGTAAGTATTATCCTTAAAATAGTCAATTTGTTGGCAATATTCATTTATGCCGCCTTTCCTACTAAGTCATACTCTAACGTATCGGTAATCTTAACCCTTGCCATGTCCCCGGGCTCAAGGGCCGCTTGCGACTGCACATAAACTGAACCGTCCACTTCCGGGGCATCGTACTGTGTGCGCCCGAGATAGAAACGCCCCTTTTCCTTTTCATCGATCAATACATCTATATCCTCACCCAAAAACCTTCTATTCACGGCTCTTGAAACAGCCTGCTGTTGCAACATCAATGCCTCAAGGCGCTCCCTTCTTATCTTCAGAGGGACCTGTCCCGGAAGATTATACGCTGCCGTACCTTCTTCCCGAGAATAAATAAAGGCGCCCATCCGTTCAAACTTGGCCTCCCGGATAAAATCAAGCAGCTCCTGGAATTCTTTATCTGTCTCGGAAGGAAAACCTACGATCAGGGAAGTACGTATTGCCGCTTCCGGCACCTTCCTGTGTATCTTCTCAATAATCTCAAGGATCTCTTTCCTGTTCACATTGCGCCGCATCAATTTCAATATACGGGCGTTGATATGCTGGATAGGCAGGTCTATATATTTGCATATCTTAGGCTCATCCCGTATTAAATCCAGCAATTCATCGTTGATACGCCGCGGGTACAAATAAAGAAGCCTTATCCAGGAAACATTCTTTGCCTCTTTCAATAAACGCCTCAGCAGCATAGGCAGCTTTACAACCGAGCCTAAATCCGTACCGTAAGCGGTGATATCCTGCCCGATAATATTTACCTCTTTTACGCCTGCCTGATCCAGGAGGGCGAATTTACGGGCTACGGTTTCGGCATCAAGGCTTGAGAATGCCCCTTTTATCTGCGGTATAATACAATAACTGCATTTATTTATACACCCCTCGCATATCTTTAAGTAGGCGTAATGGGCAGGGGTCAGGGAGAAGGCCCTTTCTTTTTCATGGTTTAAAGACAGCCTGCCCACAAAGGCATCCACCTGCGGCAACTCCTTGCTTAATTTATCCCGGTAACGCTGTGAGAGACAGCCATAAACGACCATCTTTTTCAGGCGGCCTTCTTTCTTCATGCCGATCAAATCCAGAATAACACCCACCGACTCCCTCTTGGCATCATCTATAAAAGCACAGGTATTGACAATAGCGACATCCGCCTTATCCACGTCCACGATCTCATAACCCTTGCGCCTTAAACGGCTGATTATACTTTCGCTATCCACGAGGTTCCTGGGGCAACCCAGGCTGACTACGCCTATTTTATATCTCTGTATTCTTTTCATCTTTCCATCTCAAGCCCGCTTTTGGTAATTACTATATTCCTGCGCGGCTGGCCTTTCTTACCCAACTGCGGAATGCGCTTTCCGTTTATCTCTAAGTCCGCTACTCCGGCATTGCCCAGAAAAAGCACAATCCTTTCTTTGGCCTGCCAGCTCTCTGACCTGCCCTTTCTAAGCACCCCGCGGAACAAAAGACGGCCATCAACCTTAACCTCTACCAGGCAATCCTCCCTGGCGCGCATATCTAAACGTATAAATTTTGCCGCGGGTATCTCGGTAACCTTACCTGCCAGCACCTTAGGTTTCATCCGTCTGCCTTCTTGTTTTTTGTTTACAGCAGCGACGTAAGAAGCCGCTTGAGCCTTGTTTTTCCCCTGGGATAAGGAAGAGACGCGGGAAAAAATGGTCTTGCCTATTATAAAAATTATAATTGCCGATATGATTATTAAGCCTGGAATAAGCAGGGTCTTTATTTCAAAGCGGGAGCAATAAAAAATAAACTTCTTAGCAGGTGTGGAAGAAGGAACCCCCGGCTTCTTAAGGCTGCTTATGCCATAATTAACTTCGGTGTGCTCTTTATAGCCGGAGATAAAATCTTTGGGGTCCTGACCAAGAAACTTGCAGTAGATCTTCAGGAACCCCCTGACGTATACCGGATTGAGGTTGATAAGACTATCTTCCTCTATCGCATTCAATATATTCAGGCGTATCTTGGTCTTGTTATGCGCCTCTTCCAGGCTCAATCCTTTTTCCAGGCGTATCTTCTTAAGCCGTGCTCCCACAGATTCCATATTCAGGCCCTTTATTTTATTCTTCCTTGGGCATCATTTCTTTCTCAAGCCAGGCCTCCCTATCCGCGAGGATCTTCCTTGGCTTGCTCCCCTCAAACGGGCCGACGATGCCTTCCTGCTCCATCATATCAATAATCCTGGCAGCGCGCGTATAACCCAGGCGCATACGCCTCTGCAGGATGGAAACGGACGCCTGGCCGGTCTCCATGATTACCTTGACCGCCTCATCGTAAAATTCATCTTTAGCGCCTGCGCTGGATACGCTGGATTTTTGCTGGTCTTTAATAATCTCTTCGTCATAAAGCGGCTCTGCCTGCTGCCGGATAAAATCAGCTACCCTTTTTATCTCTTCGTCACTGACCAATGCCCCCTGCGCCCTGATTAATTTAGACTCACCCGGCCTTAAGAAGAGCATGTCGCCTTTACCTAAAAGTTTATCTGCGCCGTTCATATCCAACACCGTGCGCGAATCAACCTTGGAGGGGACCTTAAAAGATATACGCGCCGGGAAGTTACCTTTGATAACACCGGTAATAACGTCCACCGACGGTCTTTGTGTGGCCAATATCAGATGTATGCCTACGGCCCGGGAAAGCTGCGCCAGGCGCGTAATCGCCCCTTCTATCTGGTCGCGCGCAATCACCATAAGATCCGCCAGTTCATCCACAATAACCACGATATAAGGGATCTTCTCCTGCTTCTCATTATACGCCTCTATATTCCTTACCCCTGCCTTTGCCAGGAGCTGATAGCGCTCTTCCATCTCATTAACCACCCAGTTAAGGGCGCTGGCTGCCTTCCTGGCATCGGTAACTACGGGGCATAAAAGATGGGGCAAGCCGTTAAAAGGAGCCAACTCTACCATCTTAGGGTCAACCATTAAGAATTTAAGCTCGCTGGGAGCGGATTTAAGGAGCATGGATAGTATAAGGCAGTTTACGCATACGGTCTTCCCTGAGCCGGTGGTACCGGCAATTAAAAGATGGGGCATATCAGCAAGGTCAGTGATAACCGCAAGGCCGGCAATATCCTTACCCAGGGCCAGGGATAATTTAGACTTTGCTTCCTGGAAATCTTTACATGCCAATACCTCTTTCAAATAAACAAAATTACTCTGGATATTAGGCACCTCCACACCTACCCTCCCCTTGCCGGGGATAGGGGCTACGATGCGCACTGACTGTGCTTTCATCGCCAGGGCAATATCATCGCTTAAGGCTACGATACGGTTTAATTTTACCCCCGGGGCAGGCTCAAGTTCATACCTGGTAATTATCGGTCCGCGCTCTATATCGGTGACCTTAACGGAAATATTGAAATCATCCAGGGTATCCTCAAGTATGCGGGCATTGGCGGCCAGGTCTTCTTTGATTTGCCTGGCCTCAAGCGGAGGAGGAGAATCCAGCAGGTCAAAAGAAGGCAAATGGTAATCCCCGACTTTCACCTCCCGCGGGCGTATCTTTTCTGCGTTATCCGCTGACTTCGCCTTTATCTCAATCTTGGGCTTTAAAGGCATGGCTGCCTTGACCGGCTGGCCCTTACCCTCCTGTTTTAGGACTTCCGGCTTAGGCCTTAATATTGCTTCTTTCTTCTGCTCCATAACCGGCCTAGCCGCCTTCTTCCTGGACTTTAAAACCTGCCCGAAGAAAGAATTCATCCTGTTTATGATAGCAAAGAAAAACGTGGATATTAAGATTTCGGTAATGAGGGCCAAAGATAGGATAATCAGGGTAATAAAAAGTATAAACCCTCCCAGCCTCCCGAAGTATGCCTGGATAAATTTGGCTATAGTAAATCCGAGTAATCCTCCGCGGTAAAGGCTTAAGGTATCATTACCTGTGTGCATCAGGCCGATAAGGGAACTGGCAGAGAAAAGGAAGACCGCGCTGCCGATAAGGCGGGGCGCCCTCAGGTCGGGGATGGCTTGTCTGAAGAAACCTACCCCCATCCATATGATAAAAGAAGGGATAATATAACTCGGCCAGCGGCCGAATAAGAATACGAGTACGCCTGCCAGGTATGCCCCGAATGTGCGGATAAGGTTCTTGGGGGGGATATTGGGATGGGAGGTATAAAAACTAACGTCAAAAGGACTGAAAGAAAGTAGGCTGGCCAATACTATCAGGCCTCCTGCGATTAGAATAACGCCTTTAATCTCATTTAATCTTCTTTCTTTCAACTTGGACTGTCGTTTTCAGCCTGTTTTTTGCTGAGATTAATCCTGCCCAATTCATCTATGCCTACAACCTTGACTTTAATCTCATCCCCTATCTTGACTACTTCTTCGACATTCTTGACAAAACGCTCCGAGAGCTCCGATACATGCACCAACCCGTCTTTGCCGGGGACAATCTCGCAAAATGCCCCGAAATTAGTAATACGCTTTACCTTCGCCAGGTATATGCGGCCCACCTCAACATCCTCGACAATAGCTTTGATCATCCTGATCGCCTCTTGGGATTTGACAGCATCGGTAGAACCTACCATAACTGTGCCGTCTTCCTTTATATCTACGGTCACCCCGGTTGCGGCGATAATACCCTTAACGGTCTTACCCCCCGGCCCGATCAGGCTGCCTATCTTCTCGGTATTTATCTTGAGTACTTCTATACGCGGGGCGTAAGAAGAAAGCTCTGGCCTTGGGCTTTTAATGGCCTCACCCATTCTATCCAGTATAAAAAGCCTTCCTTCTTTAGACTGCAGAAGGCACTGCCAGAGTAAATCTATGCTTATCCCGTCAATCTTCAAGTCCAGCTGCACTGCCGTAATGCCTGCCCTGGTGCCTGCGACCTTAAAATCCATGTCCCCGAAATGATCTTCCAGGCCGGTGATATCCGTAAGTATTATTGCTTCATCTTTTTCCTTAACCAGCCCCAGGGCCACCCCGCCTACCGCATCCTTGATGGGTACACCCGCATCCATTAAAGAAAGGGTAGCTGCGCATACCGTAGCCATGCTGGAAGACCCGTTGGACTCCAATATTTCAGAGACCAGCCTGATGGTATAAGGAAATTTTTCCTTGGCGGGAATAACCGCAAGCAGTGATTTTTCTGCCAGGGCGCCATGTCCGATTTCCCGGCGGCCCGGGCCGCGCACAGGCCCTGTCTCTCCTACGCTAAAAGGAGGAAAACTATAGTGCAGCATAAAAGTCTTGTATTTCTCACCTTCCAAAGCCTCAATGAGCTGTTCATCCTGGCCCGTACCCAGGGTAGTTACCGCAAGGCTCTGGGTCTGCCCCCTCCTGAAAAGGCTGGAACCGTGGGTGCGCGGCAAGACTGAGACTTCGCAGGCAATCGGGCGTATATCACGAAACCCGCGGCCGTCCACCCTGACCTTATCACGCAATATCTTATTTCTTACCTGTTCTTTCTCCACATCTACCAGCGCCGTCCTGATATCGGCGGGAAGATAGCCTTCCTGGGCCAACTTAATCTCTAAATCCTTAACCAGCAGGTCCACTTCTTCTTCGCGCTTTTCTTTCTTGGTAAGTTTATAAACTTCTTTGAGCCTGGACAAAGATAGCTCCTCCACCTTCTGGCTCAAAATAGGCTCTATCGTCTTATATTGTATGTCCACCTTCTTTTTACCGAGCCTGCGCTTGAATTCCTCCTGCATTGCCATGATCGGCCTTAGTTTATCCATGCCGAATTTCACTGCCTCAAGATAGGTCTCTTCCGAAACCTCCCTGGCTTTTGACTCCAGCATAACCACGTCCTGCTTGTTGGCAGCGACGATCACTTCCAGGTCGCATTCGTCCAGCTCTTTATAAGTAGGATTAAGTATAAATTCGTTGTTTACCCTGGCCACACGGCAGCAGGATAACATACCGTCAAAAGGTATATCGGATATGGACAAAGCCAAAGAGGCGCCGGTGACCGCCAATATGTCCGGGTCGTTTTCTCCATCGCTGGACAAGACAATCGCCATAATCTGCACTTCGTTTAACATCCCCTTAGGAAAAAGCGGACGGATGGGGCGGTCAATCAGGCGCGCGGCCAGTATTTCACTCTCCGAAGGCCTGCCCTCTCTCTTAAAAAACCCTCCGGGTATTCTGCCTGCGGCATAGGTCTTCTCTTGATACTCCACGGTCAGAGGGAAAAAACCCTGGCCTTCCCTGGGCTCCTTAGACATACAGGCAGTAACCAATACTACTGTCCCGCCGTATTGCAGGGTCACAGAACCATTCGCCTGCGTAGCCATCTTGTCTGTTTCTACTACCAACTGGAGCCTGCCAAATTCAACCTTAGTAATTTTATCCATCTAATTTAAACCCCTATCCAAGTTTATAACTGTGCTGGTTATTTTCTTAAGTTCAACTTCACAAGAAGCTCTTCGTACTTCTTGATATCTTTATCCTTAAGATAATTCAAAAGCCTGCGGCGCCGGCTAACTAATATCAGAAGCCCGCGGCGCGAATGAAAATCTTTCTTATGCTGTTTAAAATGCTCGCTTAAGGAATTAATCCGCTCAGTCAAAATAGCAATCTGGACCTCCGCAGAACCAGTATCTCTGGAATGGACTTTAAAATCTTCGATGATCTGCTGTTTCTTGTCTTTAACCAAAACCAATCTCTTCACCTCCTTATCTTTATAGAATTAATAAAGTATTATATGTTATTTTATAACTCAAGTCAATATATTCGTGCTAATTTCAGTAATTCTCAGCTAAGAGCTCATAAAAAGCCTGGGGGTGCCTGCAGGCAGGACAGGCCGCAGGGGCCTCTTGCCCCTCAAAGACATAACCGCAGTTAATACAATGCCATTTTACAGGGGATTTCTTCTTAAATACTTCTTTACTGGCTATATTGCTGATTAGCCTGCGGTACCTGGACTCATGGAACCTTTCCACTTTGGCAATCTGCTCAAAAGAGCGCGCCACCTCAGGGAGGCCTTCCTCCTTGGCTGTCTGAGAAAAATCTGAATAGAGGACGGTCCATTCCATATTCTCGCCTGCTGCCGCTTGTTTTAGGTTTTCCAGTGTCCCCTTTATCGCGCCTGCGGGGTAGCTGGCGACAATCTCCACGTCATCCCCTTCTAGGTATTTAAAAAATACCTTGGCGTGTTCTTTTTCGTTTTCTGCTGTCTCAATAAAAATATTGGCTATCTGCTCATAGCCTTCTTTACGGGCTGCACTGGCAAAATAGGTATACCTGTTTCTTGCCTGAGATTCTCCGGCGAAAGCCGCCAATAGGTTTCTTTCTGTCTTTGTCCCTTTAATTGAACCTGCCATATCCAAACCCCCTCCCTCTATCCTTCTATTTTTTGCATCTCTTTTCCGCAACAGACAAGAGTACCGCCTCCTACTTTGGTTACCACTACTTCATTACCGCAGACATTGCACCGGTATTTCTCGCCCTCTTTTTTAACCGCCATAATCCCTGCCCTCCCGCCTTTAATCAATAAAATGGCTTAAAACCATACCATTGTAACATAATACAACGGGAATGCAATATATCTTATCACCCGATTTCAGACTCAAGCCTCTCTATAAGTTCTTCTGCCTCATTTATAATTGAAACGGGCAATAGCCTGGCTATTTCTATTTCTTTCTTTAAAGACTTCAAGGTACTTAAAAACCTCCTCAGTATAGCCTCTCTCCTTTTCTGGGCAGCCTCACCCGGGTCAACTTCCTCCCTTTCCCTGATCAAGGCAACCAGGTCCTTCCTCACCCCGGAGGCGTCTTTGCCGTTTTCAAAGATTTCTTTCTTGAAACGCGCATAATCACCCTCATCCAGCACTTTCTTATTCTTTACCAGGCGCAGGACGTCGATAGAATCATACCCGGGGACGGATGAAGCAGGGGCAGATTCAATATAATCAGGCCTTAAATAACCCGGCTCTTCCTTCTCTAGAAAGTAATAGGAACGCAACAGCTTCATTGCCGTATGCTTCTTTATGCCTATTTCCCGGGAAGTATACGCATCAAAAGCCTGGTACCCCCATTGCCTGTAAATCTTATCTTTCCATACAGAGTAAAGAGCCTGGCCTAATGCGATCCAGGAGGTCTTAAAACTCTTCGTGTTTTCTAAAATACGGTACCTCAGGGAAGACTCATCCAGGCCTTGCATCTTTTGCTCAATATCGCGTATGGATTTTGTTTTTGGATTATTCATTTTTTCTCCTTTTTACTTCCTGTTGTCCGCCCGAATCAAGTAAGGCCTGTTTAATATTCTTAAGGTCCTGCTTTATTTCAGGCTCATCGGGCTCCAAGGCTATCGCGGTCTTTATATAATCATAGGCCTCCCTCAACCTGCCCATCTTATACAGCAACTCCGCCTTCGTGCTCAAGAACATACCGTCATTCGGTCTTAATTTAAGCGCCTGCTCAATAATCTCCAGTCCTTTATCCAGGTTGCTGCCTTTAAGGTAATAGGAATAGGCCTTGCCATTATAGGCGCGCGCCAGGCAATCAACCAATGGCTCGGCATTGTTGCCCTGCGCTATCAGGGGGGTGAGTTTTTTTATGGCCTTATCGTATTGCTGGGTATAGACAAAAAAGTTTGCCATGCCATAAGCCAGCCTTACGTTTTTAGGATCGAGTTTATAGGCCTTATTAAACCAACGCATAGATTCTTCAAGCCACACTTTATCATTAGCCTGTAGGCCGCGGAACATATATGCGTTGGCAATACTGATATATGTAGGCAGGTATCCCCTGTTTATTTCTAATGCCCGGTTAAATTCTGCGATAATTACCGGAAAATCTTTTTCCAGGTCAGAGGAAGAATTCCTGATGGCTGTAGCCAGTGCCCGATGGGCAAAATGGCTCCCGGGGTTAACCTTAACTGCCTCCTGAAAAAGCCTTACCGCCTCTGTTTTATTTTGCATGTTATCAAAGGCATATATATAACTATCGTAATAAAAATCCTTTTCGCTGTCCAAATCGCAGGCTGCCTTAAGTTCTAAAGCAGCCTGCTGGTATTGCTTTTTAAGTATATGATAATTCGCCAAATAGGAATGCAGCATGGCATCCTGGGGATTAAGCTTAAAGGCCTTATCCAGGCTAGACTTTGCCCCATGTAAATCTCCGGAGGCCAGGTACTCTTGTGCCAGATTGGCGTATATAATATAAAGGAACCTGCCGTCCTTGGGATAATGGCGGATTTGTTGAAGTATGGCCTCTGCCGCTTTATCATACATGTCGAGAGAATTATAGATCAGGGCCAGAGACTCGTAATTATTCGGATCGGCAGGGTCATTTTTTATCTTTTCGTTTACCTCCTTAAGAACATGATAGGCGTCTTTCTGCTTAGGGGTGTCGGAAATCAGTTCATTGACCTCTGGTATTTGCGTATAACCTTTAGCCGATAAGACAGGACAGAATATATAGTGGCATAAAAAAGAGAAGCTGATAAAAATCAGGCAGGTAATCCGCATAGATAATAAATACCCTATTAAACGGTTATTCTCCCGGCTGGGAAACAAAACCGCAAGATGAATCTTGAACCCTAGACAACGACCAGGTGCTCTTAGAATTAATACCTAATCTTCTATCTTAGCGACCCTTGCCCGCATGGCCTTCTTTTGGCTATGCCTGCGTTTATCCTCTAAAACCCTTAACCTGGCACTCTTGGAGAGCCTGCGCTGTTTACGCCTATTTCTTTCTGCCTCGCTCTTTTTTTGCGCTAGAGCCTTTAAGAACGCTTCTTCTATCTTCTTTACCAGTATCCTGCGCGCAAGATAACGGTTCTCCCCTTGGAAACGCTGGCTTTGGCATTTTACCTCAATGCCGGTAGGCAGGTGTTTTAGGTAGACACAGGTAGAGGTCTTATTCGCATTCTGTCCTCCGGGGCCGCTGGAGCGGATGAATTTCTCAACTATGTCCTCTTCCTTTATCCCCAGAGAACGCATCTTCTCTGATAACAATTTATCTTTTGCCAGTAATCCGGGGAGTGTTTGCGGCATACCTTTATTATTTTTTATGGGCTTTCAATATAATATCTTATTTTTAAGCTTACTCCATTCTGTAAAGAGGCCCTTACACTCTCCAAGCATAAATGGCGCAAATATCTGCAACTTGCTTTTTCCTGTCTTTTTTAATTTACGGCAGGATATAGGCAATTCATTAAAACCCAGGCTTCTTGCATCTTTAATGGTAGTGCCAAAAACAAGATAATCTATCCTTGCCCAGTGTATAGCGCTGAAACACATCGGACAAGGCTCGGTGGTAGAGTAAATACAACACCCGGAAAGATTATAGTCCCCCAGTTTGCGGCATGCCTTACGGATAGCATTGATCTCGGCGTGCGCAGTGGCATCCCCTTTTAAGACGGTATTCCTGGCCACTGCCAGTATTTTATTGCCCCTTACAATACAGGCGCCAAAAGGCCCTCCCTGCATATTTTTAAGGTTTTTTCCTGCCTCATCCAAAGCAACCTGCATAAATTTCTTATTTAATCTTATTACCGCCATAAATCCTCCAAGTAGGTATCCTATATCTTAAGTTTCGCAATATATGCCTTTAGTGCCGCGATCCGTTCCTCTACATAGGGGTGAGTGCGAAAATAACCTAAGATCTTCCAGTTCGGGCCTTCTCCCTTTTTTATCTTCTCTAAGGCAGTAAGTGCTGCCTGAGGTTGGAAACCTGCCTTAAAGGCATATTTAACCCCCAGCCGGTCTGCTTCGTATTCATCCTGGCGGCTGTAGCCTTTTTCTATAAGGCCATAAACCATATCTACGCCCTGGGCGACATCCCTGGCAACCGGCTCTGTGTTATCCGAAATAGAGGCGAAGGCAATACTTAAAAGCAGTTGATAACCTATACCGGCCTGGATTTTCTTGGCGATATGCCTGGCAGCGGTATGGCCTGTCTCATGGCCTAAGACATAGGCAAGCTCATCGTCATTAAGTATGGCTATCAGGCCGCTATTCACATAGATAAAACCTCCGGGCAGGGCCATGGCGTTCAATTCCTTATCCTCTAAGGCGAAAAAATGATAGCCGATATCCTGGCGGTCTGATACCTGAGCCAAGCGCCTGCCGAGCCTTTCTATCCTTTCCTGCTCACCCTTATCTTTTAATGGAGGGCGCCCTTGGTTTATTTGGGAAATCATGGTCTTTCCTATGGCCGCCTCGGTCTTACTGTCTATAAATATAAGCTCTTTTCTTTCAGTAGCCGGATTATACAAAGTCGCGCATCCGCATAACGAAAAAAGTGCTGGGGCAAAAAATAGTAAAGATAAAGAATTAATCCGCATAAATTATTTTCCTTATTTTACGTCAGGCGGGAGCTGTTTCAGATATCCTTTAATCAGATTACGTATGCTCAGGAAATCACCTGCCTCAAGCCATTCTTTGCGAAAAACACTGGCGCCAAAACTTACTGCGCTGGCGCCGTTAGAAAAATATGCCCCTATGTTCTCAGGGGTAACGCCGCCGCAGGCCAGGAGTTTTATGTCATCAAAAGGCCCTTTTAATTCCTTAAAATATTCCGGGCCGAAGAATTTTGCGGGAAAGACTTTTACCATGGTAGCCCCAAGACGCCAGGCATTATATATTTCAAGCGGACTGAATGCCCCCGGGAATACCGCTATCTTACGCCTCAGGCAGTATTTCATCACCTCCGGGATAAATACCGGGGTAACGATAAAGGTTGCACCGGCAGAAAGCGCTGATTTTAAACCTGCCATATTTAATACTGTCCCTGCCCCTAACGAAAGCTTACCCCTTCCTAAGGCGGCTGCCCTTTTTATCATCGCCTCAGCCCCTTTTGTATTCATGGTTATCTCAATAGTCTCAAGGCCCGAAGAGATAACAGCCTCTACCAACGGCTCTATCTGGCCAGGCCTTATCCCCCTTAATATCCCCATTACCGGTTTTTTCTTAAAACGGGCTACATCCACCTTATTCCTCAACCTCTCCTACCAGGCTCTCATAAAATTCCCGGTAATTCTCTCTTTTCTCGCTGTTACGCAGGGCCATGGCGGCCCGCGGGTGCTCATCCAATATGCCCGTAATAGCATAAGGAATAATGTATCCCCATTCTATTTTCTTCCGCAAAGGAATGAACTCCTTGGATATCAAATCCAGCACAGGCCTTATATCAAATTTAGGGTTTTTTAAGAACCCCAGGATCAACTCAAGCGGGCAATTCCCTGCTGCCCGGCCCAGGCCATAGACAGTCCCGTCAACATAATTTGCGTCATGGATTATTGCTTCTATGGTATTGGCAAAAGCCAATTGTTGATTATTATGGGCATGGATACCCACCTCTTTGGTCTTCAGGATACCCTTTGCCTTTTTGATAAGGAACTCCGTAGTCTCCTGGTATAGCGCGCCGAAGCTATCTACTATATAGACCACCTGCGCCTTACTTTCTTCTTCCAGCTGCCTGAGGCATTCGTTCAACTCATTATCCAGTGCGCGTGAGATAGCCATTATATTTACCGTTGTTTCATAGCCTTTATCCGCAAAGTGGTTTACCAGGTATATTGCCTTGTCTATATCCTTTACGTAAGAAGCCACCCTGATCATATGCACAGGGCTATCCTTGCGCGGGCATACATCGTCTATATCCACCCTGTCCACATCTACCATTACCGAGATCTTGGTACGTGACTCTATCCCTTCGGTTACTTTCCTGATATCATCGTCATCGCAGAATTTCCACTTTCCGAATTCCTTGGAAGAAAAAAGCTTTTTTGAATTCTTATAGCCTATCTCCATATAATCTACCCCTGCAAGCGAGAGCGCCTTATACACCTCGCGGACAAACCTAAGGTCAAAATCATGATTATTGATTAATCCGCCGTCCCTGATTGTACAGTCTAAGACCTTGATCTTTTCCCTGAACATCTATGCTCTCCTTTTTACGTTGCACTACCTTACTTAAAAGGGGCTCACCCCCAAGATAAAAAATACATATTATACGGCTTAGCCGCCTTAGCCTATTTAAAAATATCCTTCATCTCTTTGCCGAAGTCTTTAAACATTTTGATGGTATCGGCGGCCTTTTCTATAATCTTCTCTGGAGGCTGGCTGGCGATATTCTTGATAGCCGCCTGCAGGATAATATTGCGTATTTCAGAAGAGGTGAGCTTCGGGTTATCGAATTTAGTGTTCAGGGAAAAATCCAGTTTTAGCCTGCCTTGTTCATCGATAAATAAATCCAGGGTCTTCTCCATCAACTGCAGATTCGCCGCTGCTTCTTCTGCCTTAGGCTGGGCATAAACCAGGTCAAAAAGCTCTAAATGGCACTGGGCATTAAGATCATTATCCTTGGCCTTTAAATCTGCCTTTAAATTGACCTTTGCCGATAAAAGCTTCCTCTGAGAAATAAGATTGCCGTAGTAAGGAGAAAAATAAACGGCATCCAGTTCTTTTATCTGAAGATTACCGTCCATATTTTGAGCTATAGGGTCAATCCATCCTGATGCAGAAACCGCGCCTAATTTCCTACCTTGAGGGTCCGCTAATTCCGCCGATGCCTTAATTTTTATCTTTAAAGAAGCGGGGGAAAGGCTGGCCTTGGAGACATCCAGATTGATATGCTCAGCTATAATCTTATAAACTTCAGCGGTTACTTTTCTATCGGTGAATATAAACATCCCATCCTTCACCAGTAAAGACGCCAATAATACCTGGGGTGCCTTGCCTTTAGCCTTTGCCGGCTTAGGCAGGTTCAAAGCCCCGTCCGGATATTGCTCAATATTTATAACGGGCTTGACGATAAGCAGCCGGTTAATTACTATTCTACCGGAAAAAAGGCCCAACAGGCTGGGAGAAAGGGAAATCATCTCAGCCCGTAATATACTGCCTACGCGGATATCTTTCAAGGTTATGGATAAAGGAAACCCCAGGCTTACGCCGCCTAAGGTAGCGGGCGTATTCAGGCTATTCTCTATCTGGCCTTCTACGAACCGCGGGCCAAAGAAAGAAACTAAAATACCCAGGGAAATGAACAATAAAAATACCGAAGCGAACACAATGACTAGGATCTTGCTTCTCTTAGGCACCATAAAACCTCCTTGGGTTTATCTACCGGATAACTATTTTAACCCTAAAAATCAGGTAATACAACGGAAATTGAAGGGCCTGTATTTAAAAACTTAAAGACCTGGTCATATCGCAGGCTGAGGGCAGATCTGGTTATAAGCGCAATAGGTGCAAGCCATATAAGCAGGCTTGGCTAGGAAATTCTTACAGCGTATACCGGATGAAACCTCCCTGATCTTTTCTTTGGCGCCGTCTAAGTCTTTCTCCTCTACCTCTTTGGTAGCGGTAATACCCGATTCCAGAAAATATAATGCCACGCGTTTGGGCAATTCCCTGAAAATGCTCTTATAAGCGAGCGTATACAAAAAAAGCTGGGTGCTTTCTTTTATGCGCTTATCCGCCTCTTTTTGATTCTTGATCTCGGAGGTCTTAAAATCCATTATGACAATGCCTTCTTCAGTCTTGTCTACCCGGTCAAACCGGCCGGTTATCTTGTTGTTTTCAAAAATAAAAGCGAATTCCTTTTCTATAAATAAAGGGGAGGCGTTGCGCCTTTCCTCATCCTCAAAAAACCTCATTAAAGCCTCAGCCCCGATACGGAAACGTTCTTCCTGGTGCCTTTCATCCAGAAACCCCTGCGGGTCAAAACTCAAAGAAAAGGCCTCCAGGAGCCTGTCCTTGTCGATCTTTTTTCCTGATGCCTTAAACTGATAATACTTACTCACCGCATTATGCATCGCCCTCCCGTATATTACGGTATGATGCTCTATAATAGGCACGCGCAGGATATTCACATATTTATATTTCAGCGGACAGGTCAAGTAATCGTCAATCTGGTAATAACTTAAATAAATAAGTTTATCGCCTGAATCATCCCCTGCCTTCAATCCGCGAGGCTCCTGCTTAGGGGCAAAACGTTCAATGGCCTCGATGGCAGAGGCCTTTTTCTTCTCTGGCCCTGCTTCCTCTTTACCCAGGGCCTCTTTGACAAACTGGCTTATGCGGCGCAGGCGGTTTCCTCCGTAATCATCGGCGCTGGTAAGATAAAGCTCATCTTTGGCCCGGGTCATACCGACATAGAAAAGCCGGCGTTCTTCCTGGATATGAAAATCCCCCTGCGGCAGGACCTCTTTGATCAAGGAATCAGGAAGCTCTATTGCCTGCCTGCGGCGCGGCCAGGGAAAACGGCCCTGGATGAGGCTGACTAAGAATACCACCTTAAACTCAAGGCCCTTGGCCTTATGCACGGTCAGGACATTTACCGCATCCGTATCCAAGTCTGCCTCTGTGGTCGGCGGGTCATCTCCGGCCTCTATAAGGAGATTGAGATGATTCACAAAGTTAACCACCCGGTCTTCTTTTGCCACTAATTCAAAGTTCCTGACCAGGTTAAAAAACTGAGCCAGGTTTTGGATCTTTGTCTCCTTCTCTGCGTCTGGGTTGTGCGCCAGGCCCTTAAGGTATCCGGTCTCGGTAAGAAAACCATAAAGTAGCCTGCCGGTATTTTCCCGGCGGGATATTTCTAAGAACTTCGTCAGGTCGGATAGAAAATTCCTGATCTTAGCCCTTGTCTCCTCTTTTATATCTTTTAACTCTTCTGTATTATCCAGGGCCTGGAGAACTAAATAGAGGGGCTTATTCCTGCGCCTGGCATAATGATTACAGAGGCTTAAATCAAAGAGGTCAATCCCATAGACCTCGCAACTAGCCAAATAGTAAATACTTAATGAATCCGCCGGGTTAGCGCAAACGCGCAGGAAATTAAGGCAGATCTTAACTTCCTCCCTGCTGTATAACCCCTGATTCCCGCTAAACTGCCAGGGGATATTTCCCATGTTCAACGCCTGCAGGAACGGCTGGGCATCAGAATTAGAGCGCACAAGTATAGCAAAATCACGGTAGCGAAAAGTGCCGCCTGCAACCTTTTCTCTAATTATAGCGGCGACATTATCCGCCTCAGTTGAATTAGTATCAAAATGCAGGTGCCTTACGCCCTCTGTTTTCTTATCCAGTCCGACGAGGCGTTTGTTTATATTGGCCTTGATTTCAAAACGCTCAGGGTTATTTTGCTGAATAAGCCGGTAAGCGGTATCCAGTATGACCTGCGTAGAACGATAATTCTGAATAAGGCTTATTTTTTTCGCCTTAGGGTATTCCTGTATAAAATTCAATACATTGCTATAGGCAGCCCCCCTCCAGCGGTATATGCACTGGTCATCATCCGCTACTACCGTAATATTGCCTTCCTTAACGAGCAGCTTTATCAATTGAAACTGGGCAAAATTCGTATCTTGAAATTCATCTACCAGTATATATTTGAACTGCTCCTGGTATCTCTTAAGGATCATCGGGTGTTCCCGCATAATCAACAAGGCCAGATAAAACTGATTTCCGAAATCCAAAAGCCCTGCGCGGGCAAGTAAGTCCTGGTATTTGGCATATGCGCGGGCTACTTCCATCTGCTGTATTGCCTCCTCCTCGCCTGCCTTATCCTCAGGGCTCTCCTTTGCCTTAAGCATCATCCTTTGAGCAAAATCTATATATTCCTGCGCTGAGACATCTTCATCTTTAGCCCGGCTAAACAAAGACATCATCGCCCCTATAAAACGGGTAGGGTCGCAAAGCGGACGATAATAAGACAGGTTGAATTCAAAAAGATGCTCCCGGAAGAACACCGCAGCCTCTGGCTGGGTCAATACCTTAAAATCCGGTTCCAGGCCTGCCACTAATGCATTTTCCCTAAGCAGCCTGTCTGCGAAGGCGTGGAAGGTAGAGATCCAGATATCGGTATAACCGTAGGGCATAAGGATATCCACGCGTTCCTGCATCTTGAGTGCTGCCTTATCCGTAAAGGTAAGTGCCAGGATTTCTTCGGCCTTTGCCAGTTTTTCTTTAAGCAGCCAGGCTATCCTTTGTGTTACTACGGTAGTCTTGCCTGTGCCGGCACCGGCAATAATAAGCAGCGGCCCTTGTGGATGCGTAACTGCCTCGGCCTGCTCTTTATTCAATCCCTCTAATATATTATCCATCGGGTCTGCCTTAAAAATAATCCCTATTAAACAGGGTTGTTTTCTTTCTTATTTATTCTATCTTGACAATCTTGTATTTTCAAGTATACTTGAGGATAATTACAAAGGGGTGAATATATGTTAAAAATATGCGCGATATGCGGAAAAACTCCTCTCGCAGGAAGGGTCATTGTCAAAAAAGGCCTGGCCAAAAAGAAAGGCGGCACGGGTAAAAAAGTAGCCCGTGTTACTAAGCGCTCTTTTCTGCCTAATCTGCAAAAGATGCGGGCGTTGATTAACGGGCATCCTAAACGTATTTATATCTGCACCAGATGCATCAAAAAAGGCAGGATTCAACGGGCCTGACCCTCTTCTCTTTTTACCTGAAAAATATCTCTTTTGTCTCCAGGATAATACTGCTATTTCCCTGCCAGGAATCAAAACGGGGGGTATAAACTAATTCAAATGTGCCTGCCTCCTTTAGGCTTTCCTTAAAACTGCTCATCCCAAAGGCTATGGCCGGATAAACCGTGCTGCCGTCAGTGACCCAGAACTTTAAGGTCTCTCTTCCCAATACCAGAGGGCTTCCTTTAAGCCTGAGGCCACGGCTATAAAAAAGAGGTTCGGGGTTGCCTGTGCCAAAAGGCTCCAGGGCATCCAACTCGCTTATCACCTCCTCATTTAAATCCGCAAGTTTCAATTCCATGTCTACATCCAGGGCGGGAAATAAATCTTCCAGGCGCAATTTCTCCTCGGCTAAGCGGTTAATCTTGCTTCGAAAATCATCTATGCAGCCCTTTTCAATAACCACCCCCACGGCATGGCTGTGCCCCCCGTAAGATAAAAGGTAATCGCTGCATTCCCCAAGCGCACGAAAAAGATGAAAGTTCTTTATGGAACGGCCCGAACCCTTGCAGTATTCTTCTCCCTTAGAAAAAACAATCGTCGGCCGGTAGAATTTATCCGCAATCTTGGAGGCTACCACCCCCAACACGCCCCTGTGCCATCCTTCCTTAGCAAGAACGATGACCTTGTGTTTCTTAAAATTTATTTCCCTGCTTATGATGTCTTCGGCCTCATCCATTATCTTGCTCTCTATTTTCTGGCGCTGACGGTTGTGCCCCTCAATAATCTTGGCCAACTCATCAGCCTCACCCCTGTCCCTTGACATCAATAATTCCAAAGAGGCCTCGGCACTGTCCATCCGGCCGCTGGAATTGATGCGGGGAGCAAGGATATAACTGACAAAATAAGAATTTATCTTCTTGCCTTTCAGGCCGCTGGATTCGATCAGGGCCCTGATCCCTGTGCGCCTGGCATCAGAAATCCGCAAAAGCCCCTCCCGGGCAATGACACGGTTTTCTCCCTTAAGCGGGACCACGTCGGCAATAGTGCCTAAACAGACTAAATCCAATTCCTCAAGCAGCATATCTTCCAGGAGCGCCTGGCAAAGTTTATAAGCGACACCGACTCCGGCCAGATCCCGGAATTTATAACTTTCCCCTCTGACCTTCGGATTAATAACTGCACAGGCTTCAGTCAAGGTATGAGCGCCCGGCTCATGGTGGTCGGTAACTATGACCTCAATATTATTCCGCCTTAATTCTTTTACTTCCTCTATGCTGTTTATGCCGCAATCCGCGGTGATTATAAGCCCGGCCCCTTTCTGACGGGCAAAGGATATGCTGTTCTTATTCAGGCCGTAACCCTCATTAATGCGGTGCGGTATGTAATGCATTGCAGAGATACCCAAATGCTCCAGGGCGTTCTTTAGAATAACCACGGAGGTTATCCCGTCTACGTCATAATCCCCGAAGAGAAGTATTTTCTTTTTCTTCTGGGCCGCAGAGCGTATAATGCCGCAGGCCTTATGCATATCCAAAAAAGAATAAGGGTCCAATAGACCGGATGTCTGGGCGCTCAAGAAACTCTCTGCTTCTTCTACCGAGCGCACTTGACGGTTAATAAGCACCTGGGCCATTATCCGGGATATACCGAGTTTATCAACCAGGATATTTTGGAGGGTAAAATTAGGAGGGGAAATATTTAATATTTTGTTCCTTAGCATGCTAAATTACATTTCAGAAGGGGCGCCGACCCCCAAAAGCCGCAGGCCGCAGGCTATGATAATCTTCACCCCTTCAATAAGCGCAATGCGCGCTGAGGTGAGCCCTTTTTCTTGTCCCAAGACACGGTGCCGGTCGTAAAATTTATGGAAGGACTGCGCCAATTCCTGCAGGTATACTGTAATCATATAAGGGTCTTCGGTCTTTACGCATATGCTCAATATATCGCTAAACTGCCACATCTTTCTTAAAAGGGCGATCTCTTCTTCCTCTTTAAGGAGAGAGAAATCCAGACCCCCTGTCTTTTCCTGCGCCAGGCCCTGGCGCAGTATACTCACTATGCGCGCGTGGGCGTATTGGACATAATACACGGGATTTTCCGCGGTCTGTTTCCTGGCTATATCCAGGTCAAAATCCAGATGGCTTGCGGTACGGCGCATCAAAAAGAAAAAACGCGCGGCATCACAACCCACCTCATCCAATACCTCCCTTAACGTTATATATTGCCCGCGCCGCGTCGACATCTGCACAGGTTCACCTTGCCTGAATATCGTTGCCAGCTGTACGATAACCACAGATAACGAAAGGGGGTCTTCCCCTAAAGCTGCCACCGCCGCCTTCAACCTGTTGATATATCCGTGATGGTCAGGCCCCCATAGGTTTATCAGCTTCTTGAACCCGCGCCTATATTTATCCCGGTGATATGCTATGTCCGGGGCTAGATATGTATAGGAACCGTCGCTCTTTATCACCACCCTGTCTTTATCATCCCCAAAATCGGTGGATTTAAACCAAAGGGCTCCTCCCTCTTCATAGAGGAACCCTTTCTTCTTCAAGAAATCCAGGGCCTCATCTATCTTTCCGCTTTCCCGAAGCGACTTCTGGCTGTACCAACAATCAAACTCTACGCCAAAATCGCTCAGCTCTTTTCTAATCACCTTAAGTATATATTCTACGCCGTAGACCGAAAAGTCCTTTACCTGCCGGTTATTATCTTTTATACCCCTTGAGATATCATATATATATTCACCCTGATAATGGTCATCCGGAAACACCACCGTCTCACCGGCCATCTCTTTAAGTCTTAATTCTATGGAGCGGCCCAATATGTTGATCTGATTGCCTTCGTCATTAAGATAGTATTCCCGCCCTACTTTGAAACCGGTAAAATCCAGGATATTCGCCAGGGCATCCCCTACCGCCGCCTGCCGGGCATGGGCTACAGATAAAGGACCTGTAGGGTTAGCGCTGACAAATTCTACTAAAACCTTTTTATCCTCTCCTAAACTAAGCCTCAAGGCCTCATCTTTTTCCCTGACCAAGGCCTCTAGCTGGGAGTAAAAATAATCACAAGATAAATAGAAATTAATAAACCCTGCCCCTGCTGTCCTTACCTCCCGGATGTGATTTTCTAGCGGCCCTTTAGCTATACGGCCCCTAAGATTACCGGCTAAAATAGAGGCGATCTCCTGAGGAGGCGCTTTAAGCTCTTTGCTCAATTGCATGGCAACGTTAGTAGAGAGGTCGCCGAAACGGTTATCCGCCGGAATATCCAGGTTGATCTCTTTGGGTTGTTTCCTGCCTTTGAGCAGTCCCTCAACTTCTTCTTTAATTAATAGGATTATTGAATCCTGGATGCTTTTTTTCATCTTGATATTAATGCAAAAACAGCCTTAAACAATACGGCATCGTAGGGATACCTTGGAGGAGGGATTTAATCTATCCTTTTTCTTGCCGGGGAAGCCTGACCTTCCTTGCCTCAGACCAAAGACGGTCTAACGCGTAGAATTCTCTCATCGGCTCAGTAAAAATATGCGCTATCACCGAAGAATAGTCCAGCGCCATCCATCCTGATTCATCATTCGGGTTGAGGCCCGAAAGGGATTTTACTCCATGGCCTAAAAGGGCTTCGTTTATTGCCTCGGCCACTGCGCCTGCCTGTCTTAAGGAGGTGGCGCTCATCAAAACAAAATAATCACAAAAACCGCATACCTTACGCATATCCAATACCTTAATATCCCTTGCCTTCTTAGACCTTGCGGCAGAGACAATATGCAGTGCTATTTTCTTGGCTTCTATTTTACTCAACCTCCTTAATATACCTTTAAATAGTTGCGCAGGAAAAGCCGAAAATTAACCCTTCCTGCGCAATCTTACGTTTATATTTAATGCCCTGCCCCTCTAAATCACCTCTAAACCTAAAGCCCGGGTGAGCCTTAAAGTTATTTATTCCCTAGGATCTTATACATACCTGTGCCGCAATCCGGGCATTTCCCTTTTGCTGCTGCGCGGCCGTTTTTCATAGTTACCTTCTGTTCGTCTTTCATTTCCTTCATTTTCTTGCATTTGACGCAATATCCTTTTTCTGCCATTTTTCTTCCTCCTTCTTGAATGCGCTTAACCCGCTTCTTGGGTTAAGTAAGTGTTATTTTTATCTTGTGCGTTGTAAGGCGCATTTTTCATATTATACAACAAAGAAAATCCGGGTCAATGTTTATTTGCAATATGGTTGTAGCGCTCCTCCTCCAGTTCGCCGACAATCTCCTCAATAAGGTCCTCCAGGGTCACCAGCCCCACGGTCCTGTTATTTTCATCCACCACAACAGCAATCTGAATCTTATATGACTGAAACTTCCTCAATAGTTCGTTGACCTTAAGCGCAGAAGGGACATAATATGCCTTTTGCACCAAATCCTGCAGCACAAACAGCCCTTTATCCCGCAGTATATAAAGCAGGTCACGGGCATAGATTATGCCGATAATATTATCTATGGTCCCGGCGTATACCGGTAGGCGTGCATGGCCCTCCTCTACAAAGGTATTTAAAAGCGCTTCCGAGGTAATATTGATATTGACCGCGATCATCTTTTCCTTAGGCACCATTACCTCGCCGATTTTAGTATCCCCGAATTCAAAGATACGGTGCAGCATCTTCCTTTCTTCGTCGCTTAAAACACCTTCTTCCTTTCCTACCTCTATCATCAGGCGTAACTCTTCCTCGGTGATCAATGGCGACCTCTTGGCAGCGCCTATTCCCATTATCTTAAGAAACAGATTGCTCATGCCCATAAATATGCCGATAAACGGCTTAAGGATAACGACTACCACCTCCATAAAAGGGGCGATAAAGAGAGCTACCTTCTCCGTATGTTTAGTGGCAAGCATCTTCGGCGTTATCTCGCAGATAACAAGTATAAAAGAGGCTGAAGCGATGGTAGAAACAATTATCCCCCAGTTATAACCTAATAGGTGGACAAAAAACGCCGTAATAATAGAAGATAAGGCGATATTTACAAAGTTATTCCCGATTAATATAGCGGTGATAAATTTATCCAGCTTCATTACCAGACGCTGTATAACCTGGGCATGCCTTGTCCCCTTAGAGACAAGATGGCGCAGACGTATCTTGCTCAATCCGATAATAGAGGTCTCGGAGGCGGAGAAAAAGAAGGACAGTATAGCGAAGATAAACAAGAAGACCAATACGAGAGGTACGGATAATATATTGCCCATATTATGGATGATTTATTTTAAGTTAAGCCTGCGGTATATTTTATCTTCTTGGACAGCCAATGGCCCGATTAATGCCAGGTTCAATGCCTGCCTTCTAAATATACGTTTGGCTGCGGAAATTATATCGGATACGCCTATCCCTTTTATCTCTTTTACTATCTCTTCCCACAAAAAGACCTTGCCCATGGTAGAGGTAGATTCCCCCATCCAAAGCATATGGTCAAGGGTATCTTCCAGGGCAAGCGCGATCTGACCGAGGAAGAATTCCTTGGCGCGCTTCAGTTCACCTTCCTTCACGGGCTTATCCCGTATCTTTTCCAACTCTGCGATTATCAGGTCAATGGCGGAGGAGACCTTACGGTTGTCAATGCCGGCATGGATAATAAACGCCCCTGTTTCCTGGAAACGCTTAACCTGGGCCCCTATTTCATAGGCCAGGCCCCTTTTTTCTCTCAATTCATTAAAAAGCCTGCTGGACATATTCGCGCCCAATATAATATGCAACAAAGAAAGGGCGTACTTTAAAGGGTCATCCCTCCTGAAACTATGAAAACCCATCGCCAGGTGGGTCTGCTCGGTGTCCTTCGGAAAAACCTTCAATTGCGGCTTCTTCTGTCTTTCTATGGCCGGCCGGAAAGAATTTACCCCCTTACCTTTAAGACATCGAAATTTATCCCCGGCCATCTTAAAAAATTGCTCATGCTGAAAACGGCCTGCTACACTTACCACAATATTGCGGGGGGTATAATAGAGGCTTTTGAACGAAGCTATCCCTCCAGCCGCCATCCGGCTGACCGATTCAACGGAACCTGCAATACTCATACCCAGGGGCTGGGCCGGCCAGAGCAGCTCATCCAGTAGTTCATGCACATAACTCTGCGGAAGGTCCTTATACATCTTTATCTCTTCCAGGATGACCGTCTTCTCTTTCTTGACTTCATCCGGAGAAAGCCTGGGGTTAATAACCATATCCGAAAGGATATCCAGCGCCAGAACAAGGTGCTCAGCCGGCAGTTTTACCAGATAACAGGTAAGCTCCTCGGAAGTGAAACCGTTTAATGTGCCTCCGCAGCCCTCCAGGGACTCTTTGATCCTGCGGCAGGAGTATTTTCTACTACCCTTGAATAAAAGGTGTTCTAGAAAATGTGCTACGCCCTTATGGGCGGGCTCTTCGTAGCGGCCGCCTACCTTGATCCATATACCTAAGGCCACCGAACGCATACTGGGCATTTGATGGGCTATAATACGCAGGCCGTTCTTTAGAATATGTTTATTATATATGATGCTCATCCTTTTAGAATACTTACGAAACCTAAGACCCGCTTTACCAGATCAGGCCTGCCTATGTTTTCTCTTATTTTCCTTACTATGGCGCTGCCTACAATTACGCCGTCTGCGGCTTGCTGTACCTGCTCAACCTGAATACGGGACGATATGCCAAAACCTGCGCATACAGGCTTATTGGTAGACCTCTTTGCCTGCCTGATACGCTTAAGGATATCCGCCGGCAAGGCCTTGCGCTCTCCGGTAACCCCGGTTAAAGAAACATAATAAATAAAACCCCTGGCCATCTTTGTTATATGCCTTATGCGCCCGGGGGCAGTGGTAGGGGAAAGAAAATGTATGATATCCAGGTTATATTTAGCGGCTAAGCCCTGTAAAGAAGCCCCTTCTTCCGGCGGAAGGTCAGGCAGGATTAAACCGTCTACCCCTGCTAAAGAAGCACGCCGGATGAACCTTGCCTCTTTAAAACAGAATACCGGGTTATAATAAGTCATCAGGCAGATGGGGACCTGGGTGCGGCGGCGGCACCTGCTGACTAAATCCAATATATTATCAATATTGGTTTTCCTTAAGGCGGCCTGAGAGGCCTCCTGTATTACCGGCCCGTCTGCCATAGGATCGGAAAAAGGCACCCCCAGTTCAATAATATCTACCCCTATCCTGCTGAATGCCAAAACCAGGTCATAAGTTGCTTCTAAGCTGGGATAGCCGGCAGTGATAAAAGCAATAAATGCCTTTTTTTTGTCTTTTCTTAACTGCCGGAATTTAGCATCAATCCTGTTCATTTAGCTTGTCCTGGCCCTAAATGCTTAGCAATTATATTCATATCTTTATCGCCCCTTCCGGAAAGACAGACGATTACAATAGAATCTTTCTTTATTTTCCTGCTCATCTTTTTAAGAAAATAAACGGCATGGGCTGATTCCAGCGCCGGAATTATACCTTCGGTCTCTGAAAGCATGCGTAAGCCTTCCAGCGCCTTTAGGTCGGAAACCGCATAATAACAGGCACGTCCTATATCTTTATAATAGGCATGTTCCGGGCCTACCCCGGGATAATCCAGGCCCGCAGCAATAGAGTGGGCGTTCCTTACCTGGCCGCGGCTATCCTCTAAAAGGCATGATTTTGAACCGTGTAATACGCCGACCCTGCCTTCGACCAAAGTAGCGGCATGCCTTCCAGATTTAAGCCCTAAACCAGCTGCCTCTACACCGATAAATTTTACTTTCTTATCCCGGAAAAAACAATGGAATAAACCCATGGCATTGCTTCCTCCGCCAACACATGCCACCAGATAATCCGGAAGCCTGCCTTCCTTGTGGATTACCTGCCTTCTTGCCTCTTTCCCGATAACAGACTGGAAATTTCTTACCATCAAAGGATATGGATGAGGGCCTGCCACACTACCGATGATATAGTGCGTATCCCGCACGTTGGTTACCCAGTCCCTTAGGGCCTCTGTCATGGCGTCCTTAAGGGTCTTAGTGCCGTTTCTAACAGGGACTACTTTAGCGCCCAGCAATCTCATCCTTAATACATTCAAGGCCTGCCTTAAGATATCCTCTTCCCCCATATATACGACACACTCAAGGCCAAAGAGCGCAGCCACAGTAGCCGTAGCCACACCGTGCTGGCCGGCCCCGGTCTCGGCAATAATGCGCCTCTTCTTCATCCTCAATGCCAGCAAAACCTGACCTAGGGTATTGTTAATCTTATGCGCACCCGTATGCAGGAGGTCTTCTCTTTTTAAATAAATCTTTTTTATGCCTAAATACTTACTGAGATTACGGGCCAAATATAAAGGCGTGGGCCTGCCGGCATATTCCTTCAGGTAATAATCCAACTGACGGATAAAATTCTTATCCCGGCTTGCCTTAAAATATTCCCGCGTCAATTCATCCAGGGCGCATATAAGCGTTTCAGGTATGAACCTGCCGCCAAAAATGCCGAAATGGCCATTTTTATCCGGTTGAGCCATATTCCTCTGCCTTTCTTTTACTGCGCATCCTTTGGCATCTTACAATGCCGCAAATTTCCTTGGTTATTAACTAAGCAGCTCTACGCAATCAAAATAGACTACGCCTTGGGCTATGGGCCGGGGCTCAAATTGAAAACTCTTTATAGGAAAATCAAGTTTTGCGTTTTTATCGGCATTATCCGGCTGCCAATCCCCGCGGACAAAGAAATCGCTGAAAGGGCAGATTATCTTTTTCCACCCTTTAAAGTTGTCTTCCACTAAAAAACGCGATATCTCATTACCGCTGTCTTTTATGTCAAAGGCTATCTTGACCTTGGAATCTGAGCCATACATATAAAAGGATATGGCCTTATATTTACCCCAGTCTACATCCTCAGGCTTGACCAGCCACCGGGCATTCTTTGCATCCAACCCAAAGCCCCTGGCTATCCACATATATCCTCCGGCCACAGCGTTATATACAACTTTCAGGGATTGGTCTTTGGCACGCTTTATATCTGTTGCAGCCGAAACTTCTACAGTTGAGCCGCCTCCGGAGCCGAAATCAACCGTCCCCTGCGGCCCCCCGGAAATAACCCCCTGGAAATCATCAAGCAGCAGATCTTCCCCCCGGGCCTGAGAATACCCGGCTAATAGAAAAATAAAAACAAGGATAGGAAAAAACCAATAACCCTTTTGCATCAGATTACCCTCCATTCTTATGCTATTTTACCTTGCCTATAAATTGTCCTTGGCCCTTTCACCCGGCGTATAAACATACTGATTTTTTGATAATCCTTCCTCCCCGGACTTATTTCCAGGGAACTGGATGCGTCTACCCACTCTGGTCTTATCATCGCTATTGCCTTGCTTACATTATGCGCATTCAATCCTGCGGATAGAAAAACGGGCCTGCGCATCCTGCCTGCCTCTTTTAATATTTTCCAATCAAAGGCCTTGCCTGTCCCTCCCGGCTTAAGCCGGGAAAAATTATCAAAAAGGTAAGCAAAGGTATTATACGCAAAAACCCTGCCTAAATCCAGCCGTTCTTTTAAACGGAAGGCCTTGATAATTTTATACCGGCGGAACTTAGCGCAAAACTCCGCTGATTCATCGCCGTGAAACTGCAGTATATCCAAACAGCAATACCTGGCAATACGCTTGACTATCTCTTCCCTGGCATTGACGAATACGCCGACTTTTAATACCCTCTTCGGTAATAGCCTGATAATTACCCTGGCTCTGCGGGGTGAGATATAGCGCGGGCTCTTTCTGTAAAATACGAACCCCAGGGCATCTGCGCCGGCGAATACCGCGGATACTGCGTCTTTCAAGCTGGTTATGCCGCAAATCTTGACTTTAGTCTTATTACCCATATTACCAACCCATTATTTCCGCTACTTTCCTGCTTATATCCGCCTCTGCCATAAAGGCCTCACCGATTAAAACGGCATTTACCCCTAATATCTTTAAGAAAAGCACATCCTGGCGGTTATTCAACCCGCTTTCCACAACTACTACTCTATCTTTAGGTATGAGAGGATACAGCTTCTCCGTGGACTTCAGGTCTACCTCCAGGCTATGCAGGTTACGATTATTTATGCCGATAGCCACTACCACCGTCTTCTTAGATGCCTTACGGCCTGCTGGAAGCACCCCGGAAGAATCACCGCTAGATAAAGGAGTAACCTTAAGGCCCAGGATTTTCTTCAGGTCCTTCTCGGCATGCGCCTCTACCAGGCAATCCATCCCCAGGCTATCCGCTAAGGCAATAAACTCCGTCAATTTTTCTTTAGGCAGCAGATCCGCGATTAATAAAACGGCATCAGCCCCAAAGTAACGCGATTCGTAAATCTGGTATGGCTCCAGGATAAAGTCCTTCCTTAATACCGGCAAACCCACGGCATCCTTGACTTCAGCCAGGTAAGAGATATTACCCAGGAAATAATCTTCCTCCGTAAGCACGGAGATAGCCTGGGCACCCGAGCCTTCATAAGCCCTGGCGATATCCGAGGGGTGAAAATCCGCACGTATAACACCACGGGAAGGAGAAGCCTTTTTTATTTCAGCGATAAGAGAGACCTGGCGCGGTTTGTTTATCGCCTCTATAAAGGGCCGGCATGGCTTGAGGCCGCCTACCTTGCTGCGCAAATCATCCTCGGTAAGGATTTGCTTAGCCGAAAGGATCCGTTCCTTCTTCCTGGCAATAATTTCCTTTAACTTATCCGCTTTAATCTCAGCCATATGTTTAATTACAGGAATATTTTTTCAGTAGTTGAAGCTTCTCCCATGCCTGGCCTGAATCCAGGGATTGGGCTGCCATCTCTATCCCCTCTTTTATAGAGGCAGTCTTATTTGCTGCGTATATGGCGCATCCGGCATTCAACAAGACTATATCCCTCTTCGCCCCCTTCTGCCCCTTTAAGACCTCGGTAATGATGCGCACATTCTCAGGCAGATCACCTCCCAGCAAATCCTTTAATTCTGCCCGTGGAAAACCGTATTCCTCGGGGGTAATCTCATAATCCCTAAACTCCTGGTCAAAAACCTCCGATACCAATGTTTTATCTGCCGTAGTTACCTCATCCAACCCATCCCTGCCATGCACCACTAAGACGTGCTGCGTGCCCAGATTATGCAATACCTCAGCAAGTATCCTGTCCATTCCGGACTGTAAACCCCGATAAGCTGATTTGTTGCACGCGCCGGGTTAATCAACGGCCCGATTATATTAAACATGGTCTTGCCGTTGATCTTCTTGCGCGCAGGCATGACATGTTTCATTGCCGGGTGTAAATTAGGGGCAAATAAGAAGGCGACCCCTATCTCCTCCAGGCACTGCTTTATCTTACTCCTATCCATATGGATATTTACGCCCAGCGCCTCCAGGATATCCGCGCTTCCGCACTTACTGGAAAGTGAACGGTTACCGTGCTTGGCTACCGTAATACCGGCTCCGCTGGCAACGAAAGCAGCGGCGGTAGAAATATTGAATGTCCCTTTTCTATCCCCGCCAGTGCCGCAGGTATCCAGTATATTAGGCCTGTCCACCACAATAGCATCTATATATTTATGCATCACCTCTACCGCGGCAGTAAGCTCTTCTGCCGTCTCCCCTTTATCGTTCAAGGAGGTCAGAAAGGATACGATATCCGCGGTATCGGTTGAACCGCTTAAGATCTCCTGCATGGCCTCCTGCATCTGGGCTGCGCTAAGGTCTTTTTTCTGCGCTAATGTATGGATTAAATCTTTTATCATTGCCTAAGAAAATTAGCCAGTATATATTTGCCTGTCCGGGTTAAGATGGATTCGGGATGAAATTGCACCCCCCAGAGAGGAAATTGTTTATGTTTCAATCCCATGATCTCACCCTCCTTGGTCCAGGCGGTTATCTGAAGGCAGGAAGGCAGGCCTTTTTTTTCCACAATAAGCGAATGATACCGCGTAGCCTCAAAAGGGTTCGGCAGGCCCTGGAAAATTGTCTTTTGGTTGTGGTAAATAAGAGAGGTCTTACCGTGCATTAACACCCTGGCCCTGACAATAGCCCCGCCATAGGAATACCCTAAGCACTGGTGCCCCAGGCAAACCCCTAAAATAGGTATCACCCCGGAGAATTCCCTGATCACCCCGCAGGAAATACCAGCTTCTTGCGGCCTGCCCGGCCCAGGTGAGATAATGATCCTTTTCGGCTTTAATCTTTTTATCTCTGCGATAGTTATTCTGTCATTCCTGAATACCTCAACCTCAGCGCCCAACTCCCCTAAATATTGCACCAGGTTATAGGTAAAGGAATCATAATTATCAATCATTAAAACCATGTTATCCCTTTCCCCCGCCTTATTCTTTTTCCCGCCATACCTTGGCACCCAAAGACCTTAATTTTTCTTCTATATTCTCATACCCCCGCTCCAAGTGGTAAATCCTGGATATAGAGGTCTCACCCCGCGCGATCATCCCGGCCAATACTAACGACGCGGAAGCGCGCAAGTCTGATGCCATCACCGGAGCCCCGGATAACTGCTTTACGCCTTCTACTATCGCATGAGGGCCTTCTCTTTGGATGCGCGCCCCCATACGGTTAAGCTCGGCCACATGCATAAACCTGTCGGGATAAATCTTTTCGGTAATCACGCTTATCCCCGGGACAACGCTCAAAAGGCTCATCATCTGCGCCTGCATATCCGTGGGAAAGCCCGGATAAGGAAGGGTAGTGACGTTCACCGGCCTAAGCCTCGCCCTTGCGCGTACCCTCAAGACGCCGTCTGCCTTAATTGCCCCCAGCCCCGATTCTTCTAATTTATCGACCAGCGCCCCAAGATGCTTGAGGCATATATTCTTAATCAGGATATCTCCGTGCGTAATCAAAGAGGCAAGCATAAAGGTGCCTGCCTCGATCCTGTCTGGTATTATCTTATGTTCTGCGCCATGCAGATATTTTACGCCCTCCACCTCTATAGTAGGGGTTCCCTGGCCTTTTATCTTAGCACCCATCTTCAAAAGGAATTCTGCCAAATCCTCCACTTCCGGCTCACAGGCCGCAGATTCAATTACCGTCTTACCCTTTGCCAGGGTAGCGGCCATCATTACATTCCCGGTAGCAAGGACGGAAGAACCGTAAATACCTCCCAGGTATATATGGCTGCCTTTAAGCTGGCTTGCCTTTGCCACTACATACCCGGCATCGATATCTATATCTGCGCCCAATGCCCTGATGCCCTTAAGATGCAGGTCAACCGGCCTGATACCGATAACACATCCTCCGGGCAGGGAAACCTTGGCCTTTTTCATTTTTGCCAAAAGGGGGCCTAAAACACAGAAAGAAGCGCGCATAGTAGAAACAAGTTTGTAGTCTGCGGTAAAATTATTACGGCCGCAGGAAACAATGGCTACCGTGCCCTTATCAAATTCTGCGTTTTTCCCGAGGGACCGCAGGATCTTCAGCATAGTATTGGTATCGCGTAAATTCGGCACCCCCCGGATAATACAAGGCTCATCCGTAAGCAGGGTGGCTGCCAGTATGGGCAGGACATCATTCTTGGACCCGGAAATCTCTACTTCCCCCTTTAGCCTGGCGCCCCCCTCAATAACCAGCTTATCCATCTTTATCTCCTGAATCTCAGGCCCCCTTAAAACAAATACGCACCCTTAAGGTTTATGCGGCAGGGCTAAGCCGTGATTTTTTTAGCCACTATTACCCGGGATATTCCGCTATAGTCTTTTATTAATTCTATTACCGTGAAATTTCTTGCCTGCTTAAAGATATTTGTTACGCAGTCAGCCTGTCCATAACCCATCTCCAGCATCAAAAGGCCGCCTTCCTTAAGATACGGCCCTATACTACTGGTTATCCTGCGATAAAAATCCAAACCGTCTCTTCCTGCGGCTAAGGCAACTGATGGTTCGCAACGGACCTCATGAGGCAGGCCTGCGATAAGGGCATCAGGGATATAAGGAGGATTAGAAACGCATAGCGCATACTGTCCTTTGTTTATTGCCCCCGGCGTATTAACGGATAAAGATGACGGGAATAAATCACCCTGCATAAATTCTATTTTATCATCCACTCTGTTAAGGACAGCATTTTCTCTGGCTACCCTTAAGGCTTTTTCAGAGATATCGGTGGCGGTAATTTTAAGGTTCTGTCCAGGCCTTGATTTGGCAAGGCTGACGGCAATACATCCTGAGCCGGTGCCTATTTCCAGGACATTAACCGATAGAGACTGCTCTGGAATAACTGCCAATTCCTTTAATGCCGCTTCTACCAAGATCTCGGTTTCCGGGCGTGGTATTAAGACATCTTTATTTACCCTGAACTCCAACCCCATGAATTCCGCCTTACCCAGGATGTATTGGACAGGTTCACCCTTAAGCCTTCTCTTTAAAGCCGCGGAAATCAGGGATGCCTGTTGGCAATCAAGGCGCACACCCTTATTCATATATAAAAAAGAACGGCTGCAGTTCAATACCTCACAAAAGATAAGTTCGGCCTCATTCATTTTTCGCTGCCTCCGCAGCGGCAATGAGGGCATCGGACATCTCATCCAGTTCACCCTCAAGGACTGCTTCCAGCTTATGCAGTGTCAGGTTTATCCTGTGGTCGGTAATGCGCCGGTCGGGAAAATTATATGTGCGTATCTTCTCACTGCGCTCGCCCGTGCCTATCTGAGATTTTCTGGCCTGGGAAATCCTCTTTATCTCCGCCTGCTCTTTTATGTCCAAGAGGCGGGCACCCAAAATCCTCATTGCCTTAGTTTTATTCTTTAGCTGCGAACGTTCATCCTGGCAGGCTACCACTACGCCGGAAGGTATATGCGTAATACGCACGGCTGAGTCGCTCTTTTGCATATGCTGGCCGCCTGGGCCGGAAGACCTGTAAGTATCTATCCTTAAGTCTTTAGGCTCTATGACCAGGTCCACATCCTGCGGTTCAATCAGGACGGCAACGGTAGCGGTAGAGGTATGAATGCGCCCCTGCGCTTCTGTAGTAGGCACGCGCTGCACACGGTGGACCCCGCTTTCAAATTTAAGCCTCTTATAAGCCTCTTTCCCCTTTACGCTGAATATGACCTCTTTAATACTGCCTAATTCCGCAGGGCTTATGGACATAGGTTCCAGCTCCCAGCCCTTGGCCTGGGCGTACCTGGAATACATACGGTATAAATCCGCTACGAATAAACCCGCTTCCATGCCGCCGGTACCCTGGCGCACTTCCATAATTACGTTCTTTCCGATATCCTTATCTTCTCCGGCCAGGATCTTCTTTATCTTAGCCTCAAGCTCCGCCTTCTTTGCGCCCAGGTCCTTGATTTCCTTCTCGGCTAAATCCAGGAATTCCTGCCCGTCTTTTGCAGATAAAGCTACCTGCAATTCCCTTATCTCTCTGTCTATCCTGCGGTATTGCCTCAACAGAGATACCGGCTCTTTTAGCTCGGAAAGTTCTCTGGCATACCTGTTGCACTGCTCCTGGTTAGAAATTACTTCCTGTGATGCCAACAGCTCTTCGAGCTCCTGAAAACGTTTTTCTAGGCGTTCTAACTGTTTAAACATGACCAATTACCCTTGATTCAAATAGTGATTATTTTTCCTTTTTACCGTATTTCTTCATAAACTTATCCACCCTGCCTGCAGAATCCACAAATTTATGCTTCCCGGTAAAAAAGGGATGGCAACGGGAGCATATCTCAACCCTTATACTCGGTTTAACCGAACGGGTATGTATGGTCTCACCGCAGGCGCAGACAATAGTGCTCTCTTTATAATTAGGATGAATCTTCTCTTTCATTTTCTCCTCCTTAGATGTTTAGCGGTTGATTTTATCCTGCCTATTCTACTTTATTTTCCTGGAGCCCTCAATGTTTATCTTGGCCCTATCTTAAGTTACCCGCAACTGTTAAAAGCAGGCTATTAATCACTGGTTCATGCTGGCTAAGAATTCTTCGTTATTTTTTGTCTTGGCCAATTTTTCCAATAAAAGCTCTATTGCCTCAACGTTATTCAGTTCATTCAAGACCTTACGCAGGATCCATACCTTCTGCAGTTTTTCCGGTTTAAGCAGTAATTCTTCGTGGCGGGTGTTAGACCGCTTTATATCTATAGCAGGATATATCCTGCGCTGAAAGAGGTTACGGTCAAGCTGCAATTCCATATTGCCTGTCCCCTTGAACTCTTCAAAGATTACCTCATCCATGCGGCTTCCGGTCTCGACCAACGCGGTAGCAATTATGGTAAGGCTGCCTCCTTCTTCTATACCGCGGGCAGCACCGAAAAACCGCTTTGGCTTCTGCAGGGCATTGGAATCAATACCTCCGGATAATACCTTCCCGCTGTGCGGAACGACGGAATTATACGCCCTGGCAAGGCGGGTAATGCTATCCAGAAGAATCACTACGTCCTTTTTATGCTCTACCAGCCTTTTGGCCTTCTCCAGGACAATCTCGGCAACCTGCACGTGCCTCTCCGGTGGTTCATCAAAAGTAGAAGAGATCACCTCTCCCCTGACATTCCTCTGCATATCGGTAACCTCTTCCGGCCGTTCGTCTATCAAAAGGACGATCAGTATCACATCCGGATGGTTGGAGGTTATGGAGTTGGCTATTTTCTGCAAAAGCACGGTTTTACCGCTGTAGGGAGGGGCAACAATAAGCCCGCGCTGGCCTTTTCCGATCGGGGTCAATAAATCCATGATCCGCATGGATAGGTCATCGGGTTTGGTCTCCTGGATAAACTGTGCATGAGGATAAATGGGGGTGAGGTTATCAAAAAGCACCTTATCCTTGACATCCTCGGGATTCTCAAAGTTTACCGCCTGTACCTTAAGCAGCGCAAAATATTTCTCTCCTTCTTTGGGCGGACGGATCTCTCCGCTGACGGTATCGCCAGTCTTTAAATCGAACTTACGTATCTGGGAAGGCGATATATAGATATCGTCGGGGCAGGGCAAATAATTATAATTGGGAGACCTCAGGAAACCGAACCCCTCCGGCAGCACCTCCAGGATCCCCTCTCCGAACATAAGCCCTTCTTTTTCTGCCTGGGCCTGCAGCAGCTTAAAGATCAGTTCTTGTTTCTTCAGGCCGCTTATACCGTTGATATTCAATTCCCTGGACAGTTTATTTAATTCAGTAATCTTCATTTCTTTAAGTTTTCCTATATCTAATTTCTCCACAACAACCTCCTTATTATTCCTACCTGTCTCCTGGTCTTTAAGATACTCCCATTGTTATCTATTATAAAATCCGCCCAACGGGCCTTCTTTCCCTGGGCCATCTGGTATTTCATCCTTTTCAATACCTCAGTTTTATTAAGGTGCTTCTTATGCCTGAGGCGCGCTATCCTCTTTTCTAAACTTGCCTTTACTACCACGATCTTATCCGCTATGCCCCTTAGGCCTGCCTCAATAAGCAAAGGCGCATCCAGGACAATCAATCTCTGCGGGGATGAACTCAACTCATCTTTAATAATCCGTATTATCGCAGGATGCATGATAGCATTAAGCCGGCTAAGTTGTTTTTTATCAGAAAAAACTATCCTGGCCAGCCTTGCGCGGTCGATAGTTTTGTCTTTGCGGATAATCCCCTGCCCGAACTTCTGGATTACCCTTTGATAAGCCGGGGTGCCGGGGCGTATAAGCGCGTGCGCAATCTTATCGGCATCCACAACCTTTACCCCCCGGCGAAGAAAAAACCTTGCCACCGTGCTCTTACCGCTGCCCAGGGTGCCGGTTATCCCTAAGATTATCTTCTTCTTATCTTGATTATGCGCCACTATGTTTATACAGTTTCAGGTATTTTCTGGCGGACTCATCCCATGAGAAATTGCATTTGACTGCCTTTGCCTGCAGCCTCCCCCATTTCTGTCTCTGGCCAAAGGCTGAAACCGATTCTTTTATGGCCTTAACCAACGCATCCCTGCTGTAATTATCGAATATAAAACCGTTTTCCTTATTTACGGTATCCGCAAGGCCTCCGGTTTTAAATACTAAAGGTATAGTGGCATACCTTAGGCTGATCAGCTGCCCCAGACCGCATGGCTCATATTTGGAAGGCATCAGGAATATATCCGAACCGGCGTATATCTTATGCGCCAGGGGATCGTCAAACTTAAGGTGCAGGGATATGACCTTGGGGTATTTTTTCATTATATCCCCCAGGAGGCTATGGTACTTGGCATCCCCCGTCCCCAGAATAACCAGCTGCAGCCTCATCCTGCATATATCATCTATTGCCTCGGAGATTATATCAAATCCCTTCTGTTCGGCGAGCCTGGAGACTATTCCGAAAAGCGGTACATCTTCTTTAACAGGCAGGAAGCAGATCTCCTGCAAATCTTTCTTATCAAAGGCCTTATCCTTTAGGTTAGCGGCCGAGAAATTCCTGGCGATAAACCGGTCTTTCTGGGGATCCCAGATATCATAATCCAGGCCGTTGATTATTCCAAAAAGCGCCTGCTTCTTCTTGCTAAGGACGCCCTCCAGCCCGAAACCGAATTCCTTGGTTTGTATTTCCCTGCTATAGGTATCGCTGACGGTATTAACACTGTCGGAAAATACTATTCCGCCTTTAAGAATATTTATCTTGCCATAGAACTCCAGCATTTCCATATTAAAGAGGCCCCAGTCCAGCCCCAGCTTCGGAAATTCATCCTTAGAGAACAGCCCCTGATACCCTATGTTATGTATGGTCAAAAGCGTCTTTGTCTTCTTATAAAAAGGCTCATTCTTAAAACCGGCCTTCAGGTAGACCGCAACCAGAGAAGACTGCCAATCATGCATATGGATGACATCCGGCTTAAAATTTATCTCCTTAAACAGGGCCAGGGACCGGCGGGAATAATAAGAAAACCTTTCCAGGTTATCAGGATAATCCCCGTTCTTGTCTCCATAGAGGCCATCGCGTCCGTAGTATTTATCATTCTCTATAAAATATACCTTTATGCCTTTGCCGATAAGGGTATAGGATATGTCGTTTGAGAGGCGCTGGATCTTGAATTTATCCCGGGGTATGAATTTATAACCGGGCATAACCACTATCACTTCCTCGCCCAGTTTCTCCAAGGCCAAAGGCAATGCCCCTGCCACGTCCGCCAAACCGCCTGTTTTAGCAAATGGGACGACTTCCGAAGCACAAATAGCTATTTTCATTCTTCCCTCCTGCATTAATAATCAAGTTACACGGACTCCATCTCCAGCCAATTCCTTCCCTTCTTAATATCTACCTTGATGGGGATATCCAGGCTCAGCGCGCCTTCCATCTTATCTTTTATGATCACAATGAGCCTGTCCACTTCTTCCTGCGGGACATCAAAGATCAATTCATCATGCACCTGGAGAATCATTTTAGCCTTCATTACTTGAGCCTTTATTGCCGATTGTATATTAATCATGGCTAATTTTATCAGGTCGCTGGCTGAGCCCTGGATGGGGCTATTTACTGCCTGGCGCTCGGTGAGCTGCCTGATAACGGTATTCTTGCTGTTGATATCGGGCAGATACCTGCGCCTGCCGGATATAGTAGACACAAAGCCGTCTTTAGCGGCCTTCTTAATCTGTTTTTCTATATATTCTTTTACCCGGGGGTATTTAATGAAATAGGCATCGATAAAACCCCCTGCCGCCTCAAGAGAAATATCCAGGTCCTTAGAAAGGCCATAAGAAGTCAGGCCGTATATGATCCCGAAATTTACCCGCTTTGCCACATCGCGCATCTCATCGCTGACGTCTGTTTCATCTACCCCATAGATCAAAGCAGCGGTAGCCCTATGTATATCCTGCCCCTCTTTAAAGGCGCTTATAAGGCCTTCATCTCCTGAGAGGTGTGCCAGGATCCTTAACTCTATCTGAGAATAATCCCCGGATAAAAGGGAATTCTTCCTGCCGGAAGCGACTATTGCCCGGCGTATATTCCTTCCTATGTCTGTCTTAATCGGGATATTTTGCAAGTTAGGGTGTGTAGAGCTAAGCCTGCCTGTCTCCGTTGCCGTCTGATTAAAAGAGGTGTGGATCCTGCCGGTCTTCTGATCTATCAGGTCAGGCAGGACATCTACATAGGTCGTCTTTATCTTCATCAATTGGCGATACTCAAGCAATAACGCCGGGAGTTTATGCCGCGAGGATAAGGCATTCAAGACCCGCTCATCAGTAGAAGGCCCGGTCTTGCTTCTCCTTATCACCGGTAATTTCAATCTTTCAAATAAAATATCCCTTAATTGCTTGGGTGAATTTATATTGAACTGGCATCCGCTTAAGGCATAAATGTCTTCAATCAGATGCACTAACTTTTTTTCGATCTGGCCGGAAAGTTCTTTTAGTATACTGGCATCCAGGCTTATGCCGGCAAGCTCCATCTCTGACAACACCTCAACCAGGGGCATCTCAATCTTATAAAAAAGCTCAAGGAGCGACTTCTCTCTCAATTGCTCCTTTAGTATCGGCATTAATTTTATTATCAAATCTGCGTCCATTTTATTATCTGTTTCTTCAGAAGAGGTAACTTTACCCAGGTAATCCCAGGCAATATCCCTGAGACTATAATGGGTCTTCACGGGGTTAATAAGATAGGCGGCGATCATAGTGTCAAAATATACCCCCGAGAGGATTATGCCATCCTCACCCAATGCTACCTTGAGCTCTTTTAAATTATGGCCTATCTTCTTCAGCTCTGGATTAGCTAATGCCGCCTTAAGATTTTTCCCTGTATCATCCAGGGAAAAAAAGGCGCCCTTTGCGTAAAACACCAGATCCCGGAAATCTTTGCCAAAGACAACTAACTCTTGCGCGTCTCTTAGAAGGCCTGACAAAGAAGCGTCCTTCAAACGGCTAAGCGCAATCACCTCCTGGCTTTTCTTCTCCTGCGCGTCAACAGGAAGGCCCTTTAGCAGGCTTCTGAATTCCAAACGGCTGAATATCCGGAATAATTCTTTGTAGTCTCTCTCCGCTAACTTTACCTTATTGAGGTTAAAATCTAACCCCTCTATATTCTTATCCAGGACAGCAAGTTCCTTGTTAAGTTTTATCCTTTCCTTATTCTCCGCGAGGGCCTCTTTTATCTTTTCCTGTTTTATCTTATCTATCTGGCCCAATAGATTATCCACGGAACCATATCCTTCTATCAGGCTGACTGCGGTCTTCTCCCCGATACCGGGCACACCCGGTATATTATCTGCGGCATCCCCCATAAGAGCGATAATGTCCGTAATCTTATCCGGCCCCAGCCCGAAACGCTGACGCACCTTATCCTCGTCATAAAAAACCCCGCCGTCCTTATAGGGGTTAAATACCTCTATGCCTTTCTCTATGACCTGCAGCATATCTTTGTCGGAGCTGACCACCACCACTGCCAATCCTTCTTTTTTTCCCTGGCTTGCTAAAGAGGCGATTATATCATCGGCCTCATAACCCTGCCTTTCGAATATCGGTATGCCGTAGGCTCTAACTATCTCTTTAATCAAAGGGACCTGGCTTACCAGCCCATCCGCCATGGGGGGCCGTTGTATCTTATACTGGGCGAATTTCTTCTGGCGAAAGGTATCCCTGGATACGTCAAAACAAGCCGCCAGGTAATCCGGCCTTTGCTCTTTAAGTATTTTATTCAATATATTCACGAACCCGTACACGGCGTTCGTGGGCTGGCCGTAAGACGTATTTAGCTGGCCTATGGCATAAAATGCCCGGTAACAAAAAGCAGTGGCATCGAGCAAAAACAATCTGGGTTTAGGCATCCCGGGGATTTAAAAGGTCGCGCGAAAGACAGTCAGGTAAAAACAAAAGGCCTCTTTTTAAGGTATATTGGGAAAACAAAAATAATAAAAAAGGGAAACGCCGGATAAGCAGGGCATTTAGTTCTATAATATTATTTCAAGCATGGAAAAGGCTAAAGGTGCGGTTTGCGAGTAGTCTTTATTGCAACAGACGTTTGCGAACCCTGTCTACGAAATCACTGATCTCCCTGCTAGAGGGGTCAAGATATTCCGCAACTGTTGCCTCCTTAAGGGCGGTTACGTATTCTGCCTTGCCGAAACTTTCCTTTGCGCTGGCAAGGTACTTAGCAGCCTGGGCGCGCTTATCCAATCTCTGCTCACCCGTATAAGCCTCATCATTGCCGAATAAACCTATCTTCTTCGGCTCCTGGCTTTTAAGTATAAGGAATTCTTGCAGGTCGGGCTTAGCCGTATTCTTCTGTTGTAATCTATCTTCGTACTGCTTGCCGACATTACGGTAGGCCTCAGGATAAATGCGCGCGATATCTTCCAGCCTGCGGCGTGCTGCATCTGCCCAGGGGTCTTGAGGCGGTCCGATCAACGCCCGCTTTACCCAGTAAAGGACAGCGCTGGAATAATCACCCTGCCCTTCATAAAGCAGGGCAATATTGGAATAACTATTAGGATACCCCGGGTCTACCTGTATGGCCTTCAAGTACATATCTTTTGCCCGCCCAATGTCCCCGCCCATCTCAAGTATTATGCCTGCGTCATTATAGGCCACTGCGTAAGCAGGGTCTAATACCGTTGCCTTTTGATAGGCAGAGAGCGCGGCATTAAAATCGCCTTCCTTTTGCAACTCTATCCCCTCTTCGCGGTATTTCCTGGCTTCTTTCTGGAAACTTGTGGATAACTCTTCTTCTGCAAAAGCAGGAGATACCACCGGAAAGAATAAAGTAGCTATAATACAGAGGGTAAGGGGTATGTGGGAATGATTGGACATTATCAGTTTTTAGTATATAAGAAAAACCTAAAAGGTCAAGAAGAAATTACGCCCATGAGATTACACCTATACCGGGATCAAAACATGGGCGGCATACCCAGGGCTGGATGCCGGACCTTCTTAAGAAACTCAAGCAGGCCTTCTAAGTCCAGCGCGGCTGTCTCATCCGCAATCTTATCCAGCAGGCCCGGTTCTCCTATATCTCTGAGGCGCAAAGAAAGTTTATCCCTCAGGAGCTCTTTTAATTCTTTGGGCATCCATACCACCCTCTTTAGGCCGCCTTCCGCGGAAATAAATTTCTTACTGACGATATATAATTTACCTACCCCTAAAAAACCCGGCGTCTGCACCCCTCCCCCTACAGAACCAGCCAGAGAGGTAAAGGTCATACCGCTGGGGGTCATTCCGGCATAATCCCTGTGGACAATCATCACACCGTTTGCCTCCGGCAGGATAGCTACGATACATTCAAAACATCCGCAGGATGTCTGAGGCGATTGCATAAGCGAATACATACTTACCTCTTCCACGGTCTTATTGGATTTCTGGTATACGAAATCATTGGTGTTCTTCCATATGCCCAATTTAGCATCAAGGGTATCTCCTTTTTTAATCGGCTGGTTCGGCCCGGAAGGGACGATCTCATAAGAGGCCCTGGCATCAAGCCATGAATATGCGCCGCAAAGCCCCAGGCGTTCCGGGGTAATAATACATACGTGGTTAGGCGCAAATGACTGGCATAAAAGGCAGGAATAGAAGGTGTCCACGGCCTCATCGGTCATCTCGCCTATCCGCTCGTCTCTTTCGTTAAATACCCGCTGTGCTAACGGCAATAACTTCTCTATATTATCCAGGGAGGTATAGATCTTAACCCCTACCTTATCCACGATAGCCCCGTATTCCTGATGAAGCATAGCATGCAGTATTACCCCTATATGCCTAAGGCGCAGCCCTTTATCAAAGGCATCCTGGGATATCCTTATCCAGTTCATATCCCGCTGGCCGACATGCATTATACCCATAGCGTAATTCAGGAAACGGTGTATCTGGCGTTCTAATATAGGCTCAAAATCCTTCTGCATCCTGCGCCCTGCCACTTCCACTATAATCGCCAAAGGTAAAGACTTCTGCCCTTCTTTAAGGTGTTCTATATCACCTCCGATGACCTCAATCAGTCCATCATCTATTTCATTCATGCCCTTGCTGGTCAGGTATTCAAAAGAGGCACTGCTTTTTCCTCCGAACTCCACGTATAGCTGCTCTTTCCTTACGCGTTCCCCTTCAAACGCTGCGGCATAAGGCACAGGTATACCCAGAGAAGAAACCTTGACCTTAAGGCCTCTGGCCTCTATGCATTTTGCCGCCAGGCGCCGGTAGTCTTTTTCCGTAACCAGGGCCTCATAAAGAGTAGTATCAATCTTTCCCAGTTGAGGGACATCCAGGTCCGTAACAATAGGGAAACCCATAGCCAATGCGCCTAAACCGGTTGCCACTAATGTCTCATCTATATGGCTGAGCAAAAGCGCAAACGCCGGCACCTTTTCTTTTGTGTACCTTAAAACCTCCTGCCACTGGCCCCCCTTATAGCCGCCGTACATCAAAGGAGCGCGGACTGCCCAGTCTAGGGCATATATACTAGAAAGATAATCCTCTCCTAAGGCCACCACATAATTATCCAAACCTACCGCCACATTACTGCTCTCAAGCTGCTGTTTGAAGGTTTTCCCTTGGAAACTGCCTACGGTAAGGCTGACTATGCTCCTGGCCTGGAAATCCCTGATTATCCGCACTGCCGCCTCTTCATTATTTGCCGGGCCTAAGATCACTGCGATACCCGCTATCCTGCCGTCTACAAGCTGTATACCTAAAGAACGCAGGAGCGTATCCGGAAGGAAGCCCGCGCATCCGGCATGCGGATGCCTGCCTGAAGAATACTCAAGGCAAGCCAGGATCTCCTCGCATAATAAAACAGCCATGCCTTTATTAAGCATGCCTCCTAATGCCTCTATTTGGAAGCCATTGCCGGCAGGCCTTCCCTCTGCCAATGCCTTGGCTTGAGTTAAGGCCTTTAGACATCCTTCCAGCGTCTTGACTTCCACCCCCAGAATAGCATTTATCAGAGGCAGGTAGTAATTCGTATCGGGAAACCCTATCGAATGCCCCGGCCCGCCTTCTTTTATTGCCTTATCCAGGGCTTCCTGCGTTGCCTTTAATACTGCCTCTGTTCCTTTTATGCCCAATTGAATCAGGACGTCGGTAGGCATGGCGTATTTTTCCTTTCTATTGATTCGGCTATATTCCGGCAGGCCAAACTGCCCTCCTCTACAGCCTCCTCCCATGTTTTTTCTCCAACCGCTTCTAGTCTCCTCCTGCAGACGCTGCCGCAGGAGAATATATTCTCTATGTTAGTGCGCATATTATCATCTACCAGGACATATCCTCCCTCAACCTCAACTCCTGAATCTTTGAGAAAATCACTTTCGGCAAGAAAGTCCTGCCCCCAAACCACTAAGGAGGCGCTTATAACTTTACCGTTGCTTAACTTAAAGGCTTGCACTTCGCTTCCTTCACCGATAAATTCCGTCAACTCCAGCCCCTCTATCCATTCTACGTTATCCGGTACAGAAAGACCATCCGGTTTCTTCCGGGAAATAATCTTCACTTTTTTATCGTTAAGTGAAAGCGCCCCCAGTATACTCAGAGACAGGCTTGCTTCAGCGCACAGACAAATGGTATCGGCGAATTCCGCCTGCTGCCCTATCTGTCTTATATCCTCCAGACTAAAGAAGGAAAATATATTTTTTTTACTCTTGCCCGGGATATCCGGGACAGCCGGATGAGTCCCGGATGCAATAACTAAATAATCGTAGCTAATCCTGGTGTTATCCTTAAGGATAACCGTATGTCTATGGGTATTCACCTTTACCGCTATTGCTGATTTTAAGAATGTGATGTTATTGTCGCTGTAAAAAGAGGCCGGGCATAAGAAAATATCCTCCTCTTTTACGCGCTTGCCTAAATAGTCAAAAAACAGCTTTTTGTTATAAGGCAGACACCCCTCGCCTGAGACTACGGTTATTTCATTTCCTGTGCTTAATTTGGTCAAACCCTCGCAACATGAAAATCCCGCGGCAGAATTACCGATGATAACGATCCTTGCCATATTATAACCCGCTTGCCTTTAAAATCTCAGGAACCAGTTTATCCCATCCGATAGGCATAATATGTACACCGGCGCAAAGGGGCCTTAGTTTTCTTATCAACCGGGAGGCTATCTCTATGGATTTAGCCGCCTTATCCTTGGCCTCTTCCATCTCTTTGATCAAGCCATCGGGCACGTAAACACCGGGGACGTTTTTATTCATATACCTGGCCATACCCGCGGATTTCAAAAGCACAATACCTGCCAAGACCTTGGCCTTAAGATGGCCTGTCTTTGCCATAAAACTCTCAAAAATACCTATGTCATATACGGCCTGGGACTGGAAAAATTCAGCGCCCGCGGAAATCTTTTTCTCCATTTTTATAACCTGCGGCTCCAACGGATCTGCCCCCGGGTTTACCACTGCCCCCAGGCAGAATTTAGGAGGCTCCCCCTCCAGCCTGTTCCCTTTCATATCAAACCCCGCCTGGATTTTTCCCGCTACCTCCAATAACTGAACGGAATCCAGGTCAAATACCGGCTTTGCCTCCGGATGGTCTCCTGCCGTAGGATAATCACCGGTAAGGACCAGGATATTTTCAATACCTAAGGCAGCTGCGGAAAGAATATCCGACTGCAGGGCAAGGCGGTTACGGTCACGGCAGGTCATCTGGAATATGGGCTCAAGCCCTCTTTGCTTCAATAGGCTACAGACCGCAAGCGAGCCCAGGCGCATCACAGAGCTTTGCAGGTCCGTGACATTTATAGCATCGACCTCACTGCGCAGCAATTCCGCTTTATCCAGCATTACTTTTGTTTCTACGCCTTTGGGCGGGCCGATCTCCGAAGTCACCAGAAACTTTCCAGAATACAGCTTTTCTTTAAAAGTCATCTACTCTTTCCGCAGGCGAAAAAATAATTGTCTCCACTGGTTAATCTTAACCCGGATAAGCAAATTTTTAGATGCAGCTTGCGAGGGCATCAATAACCTTACCGTCATAACGTATATCGCGGTATCTCTCTAATTCCTGCATCGCATCTTTAACGCTCATCGCCTTGCGGTAAGGCCTGTCCGTAGTCATGGCATCAAAGGCATCTGCCACAGTCAGAATCCTCGCTTCGATAGAAATATCGCTTCCCTTAAGATGGTCGGGATATCCTTCACCGTTAAGCCATTCATGATGGTGGCGAATGGGATCCCTCAAAGTAGAAAGGCCGCGCAGGGGTATAATGATCCCCTCTCCGATTAGGGGATGCTGCCGGATTATCTCCCTTTCATAGTCGGTAAGCGAAGAAGGCTTGCGCAATATCTCATCGCTGATACCGATCTTGCCTACATCATGAAGCTCTGCGGCCTCCTGCACTATAGCCACCTGCTCCTGCTTTAAATTTAATTTACGGGCCATCTTTACGGAGTAGTCTCCCACCCTGTCGGAATGCCCCCTGCTGTAGAAGTCGCGCGCCTCCACAGCTAAGGCCAAGGCAGTAACCGTCTCCATATAGGTCCTCTGGGCATCCGTATTCAGCTTAACATTCTCTATGGCCAAGGCGACCTGGGAAGAAATATTAGTCAAAATAAGCAGATCATCATCCCGGAAGTTATTTCCGCTTTTTTTCCCGCTTATAGACAGCGTGCCGATTGTCCTGTTCTGGAATATAAGCGGCACACAGATCAGGGGAGGACGAAATGCCAAATCCTTATCGGGGCCGCCGGAAGAAGCCTTCTCCATATAAGGAATAAGCAGGGGCTTCTTCTGGTTAATAACCCAGCTTACCACCTCGGTATCAATGGCAATACGCTCATTCTTCATGTATAGGTTATCCGGCAGTCCAAAGCTGCTCTTTACTATTAATCCGTCCTCCTCCACAAGCAAAAGCAGGCCTGCCTTTGCATCTAAAGCAGAGACGGTAGTCTTGAGGATCAGATTCACGAATACGTCTATATTTTCCGCGAAAGACACCCCCCGCGATACAGCAGTCAACACTTCATGCAAAAGGCTCTTTGATTTCTCCAGTTCCTTGATATTATCTTCCAGTCTGTGCACAATCTCATTGAAGGTGCGGGTTATCTGCACTACCTCGTTATCCCCTCCTCCTTTGATCCCGATTGCCTGCGGTATCTCACCCTTCAATACCCCTTTCAGCCCCTCTGAGATGCTGTTTATTTTTACCAATGTCTGGCGTACCCCCAAGAAACCGAGCAGGGAAAAAAACCCTACCAGGAAAACCGCCCAAAAAAACATATTAGAATCAATCTTGATCGTGCCTTGAAAATAAAATATAAAAAACAGCGTAGAAAGAATCAAAAAAGGCAAAAAAGACATAAAGGTAAAAAGGACAGAGAATTTTCTTACTACAGAGGCATTCTCTATAGACTCTAATCTAAATTTGGGCATCCCCTTCTCCTGTCTTTATCCCCGGCAGCACTGTAACCTTACCGCCTCTACAAAATTACGCATTAAAACCGCTACTGTCAACGGCCCCACTCCTCCCGGAACAGGAGTGATATAAGAAGCCCTTCTGGAGGCGCCCTGGAATTCCACGTCCCCCACAATACTTGCGCCTTTTTTGTTTATCCCGACATCCACTACAATAGCCCCTTCCTTTATCCAGTCCCCCTTGACCAGCCCTGCCTGCCCTGCTGCGACCACCAACACCTCGGCGCCTCTGACATGCCCCCTTAATCTTTCAGCCTCAAAGGTGCCTATATGGCAGGTCGTTACTGTAGCCATTTTATTCAAGAGCATAAGACCCAGGGGTTTGCCTATTATTTCGCTATGGCCGACTACTACCGCCTCTTTGCCGTATAAATCTATGCCGGTACTGGCTATGATTTCCATTACTGCAGCAGGCGTACAAGGCAGGATTGCCGCCCTGTCTAAGAGAATATTGCCCAGGTTTTCCGGATGCATCCCCTCTATATCCTTTTTTGGAAGGATAGACTGGATTATCTTTCTGTGGTCCATACTGCCGGGTAAAGGCACCTGCACAATTATCCCGCCCACAGAGACATCGCTATTGAGCGACTGTATAAGGCTGACCAGGCCTGCCTGGCTTGCATCTTCTTTAAGGTTATATAGTTGATACCTTATACCCAAATCCTGGGCCGCCTTCCTTTGGGCCCGGGTATAGACTTCGCATGAGGAGTCTTCTCCCACCTTAATACTGGCTAATATCAATTCCCGGCAAGAGCGCTGTTTTAAATCTTCTATATCTTTACGCAGCTTCTCTTTAATGGCCTCTGCCAGTGGCTTACCTTCTAATAATTTCACCGACCCTTGCCTCCGTTTTTAACCTTATACCCCTGATCAATTTATCCTTACGCTTAAGCTCCCCCAATAACCGCCTGCAAAAAACCTTTTCACCTTTGAGGCAACGCAGGTTGATAAGGACATTAAAATAAGCGCTGGTGAAAGCCGATTCCAATAAAACAGCCGCGACCGCCACATCGCTGATTAACCTGGGATTGCCTTTTTTTACCAGCGCAGGGCATAACTTCATCCCCTCAAAACAAAGACGGCAAAGCATAAAAGGTATGTCCAGGGCATCCCTTATATTTCTGCTCTTATACGCGGCAATATCCAAATCTACTAAATTCAAGAATTCCCCGCGTAATTTCTCTGATTCCACAAGCATTTCTTTTAATTCACTCTCATAGGCAGCATATTCCTTCCTGCCTAAGGTAAAATTAACTACCATACTCACCAGAGAGACCCCTAATGCCGCAACCAGGGCTGCTGCCGAACCTCCGCCCGGAGTAGGTGACCTTGCGGCTAAGTCATCGGCATATTTCTTTAGAGTTTTATTACGGTACACCTAAAAGGCTCCTTTTATTTTAAGATAAACCGGTAATGTTGCCTTTCTTATCTATATCAATACCCTCCCCTACCGGGTGGCTGGGAAGCCCGGGCATAGTCTGCATCGTACCGCAAAGGGGGTACAAGAATCCCGCGCCGACAGAAGCACGTATATCCCGTATAGGTAAAATGAAATCGCGCGGCTCGCCTAAAAGATGCGGGTCATGAGATAAAGAAAGATGGGTCTTGGCCATGCATATGGCTAATTTATCCCAGCCCCGGGCAGTAAACAAGGCGATCTTATCCTCTGCTAATTGTGAATACTCAACCGACCCCGCCCCGTAAATATTGGCGGCAATAACTTTAATCTTATCCTTTATGGGCATCTGAAGCGGATAAAGAAACTTAAATCTTCCAGGCGCATGCGCTGCCTTAATCACGCTCCTGGCTAATTCTACCCCGCCCAAAGAGCCCTTGGCCCAGACGCAGCTCTCCTGACAATCATCTGCCCCGAACTCCCTGGCCTTCTTCTTCACCAATTCTACTTCCTTATCCGTATCAAAGGTAAAACGGTTGACTGCTACCACTACCGGCACGCCGAAGATCCTGATATTCTTGATCTGTTTCTTCAAATTACATATTCCTTCTTCTATGGCAGGTATATTTTCTTCCACCAATCCCTTATCCAGGGGTTTTCCCGCTACAATCTTAAATCTCCCGCTATGCGCCTTCAACGCGCGGACAGAACAGACTATAACCGCTGCATCCGGTACAAGGCCGCTCACCCGGCATTTTATGTCAAAGAATTTCTCCGCCCCGCAATCAGCCCCAAAACCTGCCTCTGTTACCACGTAATCCGAAAAGGCCAGGGCTATCTTATCCGCCAATATGGAATTATTTCCGTGGGCGATATTAGCAAAAGGCCCGGCGTGCACAAAACAAGGCGTATTCTCTATGGTCTGAATAAGGTTCGGCTTGAGGGCGTCCTTAAGGAGCGCTGCCATGCTGCCTGCTACTTTAATATCCTCGGCGGTAACCGCCTTCTTATCAAACGTATCCGCCAGGACAATCCGGCCTAAACGCTGGCGTAAATCCTTAAGGCTCCTGCTTAAGGCCAGTATAGCCATTATCTCAGAGGCAACCGTTATGTCAAAACCGCTATCTCTGGGGATTCCATCTTGTGCAGAACCCAGGCCTATTTTAATATTCCTTAAGAACCTATCGCTTACATCTACAACCCTGCGCCAGGTAACAGTCTGCGGGTCTATCTCCAGGCGGTTTCCTTTAAAGACGGAGTTATCTAAAAAAGCTGCCGCCAGGTTGTGGGCAACCCCTACGGCATGGACATCGCCGGTAAAATTAAGGTTGAAATCCTCCATAGGTAATACCTGCGCATACCCGCCGCCTGCCGCCCCTCCCTTGATGCCGAACACCGGCCCTAATGAAGGCTGCCTGATACAGGTAGAGGTCTTTTCTTTCAGCCTGTTTAAGGCCATAGAAAGCCCTATGGTAGTTACTGTCTTGCCTTCCCCTAAGGGCGTCGGGGTAATGGCGGTAACCAGGATATATTTACCCCGGGGCTTATTGCCTATTTTATCAAGGATAGATAAATCTATTTTTGCGATATCCCTGCCATAGGGTATAAGGTATTTTTGAGCAATCCCCAATTTCCTGGCAATATCTGCGATAGGCCTTTTCTTTGCCTTTTGCGCAATCTCTATATCAGATAACATGTTCCTCCTTTTAATAAATAAACCCCCTGCTTAATTCAAAGGCATTACGGATCAGTTCAATATGCCTCCCACCTGGCCTATCCAGGACAGAGACTACATCAAACCTGGCCTTCTTATGCAGAAGATCGTTCTCTTTTAGGAAAAGAACGGCAACCTGGGATAGTTTATGCTGTTTAAATAAAGAAACTCCCTCCTTAGGGCTGCCAAATCTTTCCGAGCGCCTGGCTTTTACTTCTATGAAACACAAGGTATCTTTATCCTGGGCAATAATATCTATTTCACCCAGGCTGTTTTTATAGTTCTTCAGAATTACCTTGTAGCCTTTGCCTTCTAAAAAAGAAGCGGCCCGCTCTTCGCCTATTTTTCCTACGAGGCTTCTTGTATGCACTTCAAAAAACTCTTACGGTGGATATCCGAAGGCCCGAATTTCCGGATACGTGACATATGCATAAAGGTGCCATAGCCTTTATGCTGCATAAAGCCATATTCAGGATAGATGTCATCGTATGAATCCATGATACGGTCGCGGATGACCTTGGCTAATATGGATGCACAGGCAATACTTTTGGATTTAGCGTCGCCTTTTATAATATTGGTATAGCTAAAACCTATGTCCAGCTTTACGTTTCCGTCTATAAGCGCATGGGCCTTCTGTTGGCTGAATTTATCTATTTTAGCAGCCAGCCCTTTTATCGCTTCCTGCATCGCCAGGCGGGTTGCTGCCAGAATATTGAGCCTGTCCACCACTTCCTCTCCTATTATTCCGACAGCGAAAAAAGAATTCCGGGCAATCTCTAAAAAAGCCTTCTCCCGCTGCGCAGGGCTCAATTTCTTGGAGTCATCTATGCGGTTCTTAAAATGCCGCGTCTTTAATACCGCGGCGACTGCTACTACGGGGCCTGCCAGAGAGCCCCGGCCAACCTCATCTACGCCGATTAAAAGACGGTAGCCTTTTTTCTTTAATGCCCCTTCATAATAAAAACCGCACCGGTTCTGCAAATTATTTTTAGAGTACGTGCCTTTGCCTATACCTTTTCTTTCCTGGTTTCTATTTTTGTGGCGCGTTTGCCGATTTTTCCCCTGAGGTAATAAAGCTTTGCCCTTCTCACCTTACCGGAGTGCATAACAGAAATACTGTCAATACTGGGGGAATACAGCGGGAATACGCGTTCAATACCTTCCCCGTAAGAGATCTTCCTTACCGTAAAATTCTCACGCACGCCTGAGCCGTGTTTGGAAATCACCACTCCTTCAAAAGGGTGCAGGCGTATCTTATCCCCTTCGGGTATTTTCAGCATTATCTTCACGGTGTCGCCTACGCCAAAAGCAGGAAATTCTCTTTTTGTGTATTCTGATTCAATTATCTCCATCTTACCCATCATATCCTCCCTGTCTTATCCTGTTTATAAAAAATGCCTCTCTTTAGATTAACTGCCGTTTAATAAATCCGGCCTGTCTTGCCGGGTCCTTAGGATTGCCTGCCTCTTCCTCCACTCTGCAATTGTTTTATGGTTGCCGGATAAAAGTACTGCCGGGACCTTCATCTTACGGTAATTGGCAGGCCTGGTATACTGCGGATACTCTAATAGATTACCTTCGAATGTCTCAGAATTCAAGGAATTTTTATCCCCCAGGACGCCTGGCAACAGGCGCAGGATACAGTCCACTAACACCATAGCAGGCAGCTCTCCTCCGGTCAACACATAATCTCCGATAGAAACCTCCTCATCAATAAGATGCTGCCTCACCCGTTCATCCACCCCTTCGTAATGTCCGCAGATAAGCACCACCTGCCTGTATCTACTCAACCTTTTGGCCTGTCTTTGTTCTAAACGCCTGCCCTTGGGGCTAAGCAATATAACCCTGGTTTTCTTTCTTTGCTGCTTTACCTTTGGCAGGATGGCCTCTGCTGCCTCAAAAATTGGCTCCGGGCGCATGACCATCCCTGAACCTCCGCCGAAAGGCCGGTCGTCAACCTTCCTGTGCCTGTCATGGGAATAATCACGCAAGTCATGGATATAAATACGGGCTAAACCTTTCTTTTGCGCCCTCTTTAAAATAGATTCGCCTAATACGGGTTGAAACATCTTGGGAAATATAGTAAGGATATCTATGCGCATAAATACCTTTCCAGCGGAACAAAAATAACTCTACTCTGTTTTTTCCTGGTAATTAGCCAGGAATTCTTTCTTAAATTCTCCAAACCCATCCGCAAGGATGGACTGGCGGATATGACGCATCAGCTTAAGATAGAAATGAACGTTATGCAAAGAAACTAAATGCGGCCCCAGCATTTCATCGGTATTAAAAAGATGCCTGAGATAGGCGCGGCTGAAATTCCTGCAGGTATAACAATCGCAGTCCTCGTCCAGGGCCTTAAGATCCTGGGCATAAGGGGCATTCTTAATCTTTATCTTTCCTTCCTTCCAGATGAAGGCAGTACCGTTCCTGCCGTAACGCGTAGGCACGACACAATCAAACATATCCACCCCTTCCCCTGCTGCCTGGACTATATCAGCAGGTGTGCCTACGCCCATCAGATAACGCGGCTTGTCTTGAGGCAGGAGCCTTACAACAAAGGAAATAATATTATACCTTAGGTTTCCAGGTTCGCCAACAGAAACTCCTCCGATGGCATAACCTGGAAAATCTGCGTCTATTAACCTTAAGGCGCATTCCCTGCGCAGGTCCTCATAAGTAGCCCCCTGAACGATACCGAATAAGACCTGCTTGTTGCCTGAAAGACGCTTTGAGTTAACTACAGATTTCCATGAACGCAAAGCCCAATCCAGGGTCCTTTGCACTGCAGCTAAAGCACAGTCGCGGCTAACTGGATAATGCAGGCATTCATCCAGGGGCATAATAATATCGGAACCTAACTCCAGCTGGATATTGATAATATCCTCAGGTTTCAGGAAATGCCTAAAACCGTCAATATGAGACTGGAATTCAACGCCTTCATCGCTTATTCTCCTCAGTAACGCCAGGCTAAAAACCTGGTACCCGCCGCTGTCTGTAAGGATGGGTTTTTGCCATGACATAAAATTATGCAGTCCCCCTGCCTTCTTTATTACCTCCATCCCCGGCCTCAAGAAAAGATGGTAGGTGTTGGCTAAAATTATTTCTGCCTGGCATTCATCCAATTCTCTGGGGGCAAGCGCCTTAACCGTAGCCTGCGTGCCTACGGGCATAAAACAGGGGGTATCGACGTCACCACGGCCAGTATGTAACTTGCCACAGCGCGCCCTGCTGTTTTTATCCTGATAAATGAGTTTGTACACAGGCTCAATCATTTTTGGGCGAAACTCATCCAGTTTATTTCATAAACAATGATCTTGCCCTTTCCTGGCCCGAGCTCTTTTACGATAAAAGGCTTAAAATACCGAAGGCCCCTGCCCTTTAAATAATACAGCCGCGTAAGCATGGATTTTGTCAGTCTCCGATCAAGAGAAACTATCTTATACTGGTTCTTATCTTTGATCAACAAAACTCCCAATTCCATGTCTGCCTTAGGCTGCAAGGTCTCATGCCACCTGTCCCCTTCGATAGAATACAGACAACCGGGAATCCTCCAACTCGATTGCTGGCCATCCCAGAAATAAATACGATTAAGCGATAAATCCACCAGGAAACCGTTGTCAAAAAATAAGAACCTTCCTTCCTTGCGCCAGGAAAAAGATTCATGGTAATAATGGCTGTAAGAAGAAATCCAGGATAGTGAATCTTCTTTGTTTAAAAAGATAAGCTTACCGTGGATTTTTACGGCCTCATCTTTATCATAATGCAATTCTTTTACCAGATAATCAATGAAGTCAGCCTTGTCCAATTCCCGGAATTCCTGATATATGAGCGCCTTTTGAAAATCCCAGCTCCCTAAAAAAGATATGGGCCTCATTTTAGAAATAAGGCTGGGCTCGACTATAAAATATGCAGGCTGCGGCCTATGCGTATACCGGATAATCTCACCTGCATCGCTATCCGTAATGTATCCTGAAAGTATGCGCCGCGCCTCTGGCTCGCTGCGCGTAATTATATCATTTAATATCTTAAGGCAGGTGAGCTTGTCTATACCCAGGCCATTAAGCTTTTCAAAGGCCTTATTGGATCCGGAGTTTAGCATCCTTAAGATACCTGCCGCTTCAACTTCGCTATCAGTCAATAATGCCCTGCCCATCCAATAAGCAACAGGGGTATCCTGGGTTGCGCCGTCAAAAAGCACGCGCCTTTCAGCCACGGCCTTAAACCAGTGGCCGTAATCCCACCAGGAATTCAAAATCGCCTCTTTAGGGGTCTTTACGCGCACTTCTTCCAAGAGGGCCCACCAATGCCTGTTCATCAGCGGCAAGGCATTGCGCAGCAAAAAGGCCCTGTCCGATAAAAAAGACACCAGCAGATAAAAAGAAACAAATAACAAGACCTCTTTTATCCTGGTAAACTTAAATAAGCGGCCTATCCTGGCCTCCAGGAAAATAATTATTCTCTCCATTAAAACCCCGAAAGAAATAGAGATAGGCACCGCCAATAACAGGCTGAACCTTACTGCCTTAATCGAGGCCAAAGATACCGCCATTATCCAGAAGACAAACAAGAATACGATAAACTGGCGCTGCCGGTAATCTTTCTGCTTTTTATCCAGTAACATAAAAAAGAGCGAAAATAAGGCGGGGAGAAAAACAAACCACCCGCCGCAATTATTGATCACTTCTTTTATATTGGCCGGACGTAATTCCTGGACAGTCAGGAAGGTATTTGGCCAAAAGTGGCCTTTGAGATAACCCTTGGCAAGGGCAATCCTTAAAGGCTCAAATATAAAACGGGTAAATGTCTCTACACCGCATAACAAGCCCACAAAAATAAAAGAAGATAAGAAAAATAGGGCAAGCGCAAACCAAGGCGCCAGCTTCCAAGAGTCAGTCTGCCTGCCTTGCCTGACTGAATATAGATTGAGGGTATGGAAAACAGCGGCCAGCAGGATAAGATCAAATATATACCACCAACCGTTCCAGGTGAAAGAAAATAACCCTATGATCAAACCGCTTATAAAAACGAAAGAAAGCCGCTTTTTTAAAGATATGCCTTCCTTAAGAGAAAGGTAGAACGTCCAGGCAGCCGAAAGGGAGAATAATAGAATGTAAGGGTCGGTATCCAGCCAACCAGCTAGGCTGCGCTGCAGGAATATAGGAGAAAGCCCGAGTGTCAAAGCTGCGATTACTCCGCAGATGTTAATCCTGCTTGTCTCTATACTTAAACCAAACAAAAATACTGCAATTAATACGGCGCAAGTTACGGCTATGGGCATATAAAAAAGAAGGCGCGCAAGGGGGATATCGGCGCGCAATGCCTTTTGCGCCTTGAAAATATAATAATTCAGGTATACCTGCAGATTCTTATGCAGGCTTACCCCCGCCTCCATACCTATCGGCGCCAACATCAGGGTATCGTATTGCCTGCCGTTGATAACGGTATCTCCTACCCTGCCATATTGAATAAGGTTTCTCACTAAACGCATCCAGTGGTAAGAATCTATCTCTAAAAGAAAGGTCTCACCGGACTCATTCTGGAATTCAGAACGCATCTCATTTTCTTTATTTCTTATTGCCTCGCTAAAAGCCTTATTTTTATCCCTGTCCAATACGGAAACCATTTCTGCGGCAAGGCGCGCCTTTACCCGAGGAGAAAATTCACTGAATTTTTCTTCCATGGCCTTGCGGGCATCATGGATGAAACTAACGGATACGCCTTCTTTAGCCGCATCGTGCAAACCAGGCAAATAGGCTGTCCCCAGCCTAAAAAATACACTCACCCCCACGGCTATAAACAATAACAACCAGGATAGAAATCTTCCCATAACTCAACCTTCCTATATTATAAACATCGCATCCCCGTAACTGTAAAACCTGTATTTTTCTTTTATCGCCTCACGATAAGCCTTAAAGGTGCTTCTCATGCCGGCAAAGGCGCTGACTAACATAAACAGCGTGGTAGAGGGAAGATGGAAATTGGTAATCAGGCCTCTGGTTACCTTGAATTTATACCCCGGATAAATAAACAGGTTTGTTTTTCCTTCTCTCGGGGGCCTTACCTTACGGAAATCCAGCGATTCAAGCAAGCGGCAAGAGGTCGTACCCACCGCGATAATACGCCTTTTCTCTAACCACGCCCTTTTTATTTTATCATATTCGGCATCCTGCACATGGAAACACTCGTCCTCCATAGTATGCTGCCTGATGTCCTGACATTTGACCGGCTTAAAGGTCGCATGCCCCACATAAAGAGTAACAAATGCAGTCTCTATGCCTTTTACTTTTACAGCCCCAAGCAGTCTATCGGTAAAATGCAAACCTGCTGTAGGGCTGGCTACTGCCCCCTCATCCTTGGCATATACCGTCTGATAATAAATACTGTCCTCTGGCCCAACCTCCCTCTTAATATACGGAGGCAGGGGCATAACCCCCTGCCTGTAAACTGTATCTATATCCGGGGCATGAAAGGCCACCTCGTTCTTCCCGGTGCGTTGGCAATATAACCCGCTTTGCCTAAAGACTATCCTTTCCTGCGTCTTGATACGGCCAGGTTTAATTAACGCCTCAAAACGAAGGCCCCCTTTATGACGCAACAAGAATATTTCTGCCCTTCCCCCGCTTAACCTGTTGCCCAGAAGCCTCACCGCAGACACCTTGGCGTTATTTAAAACCAGGAGGTCTCCGGGACGAAGATATTCTATGATCTCCCTGAATATGCGGTGCTGGATACCCTTACGCCTTAGGCCCAGCACTAAAAGCCTGCAGGCATCCCGTTCCTTTAAAGGATACTGAGCAATAAGCTCTTTTGGCAGAACGTAATTGAAATCAGAGAGCCTCATCTTGGCTTATATGCCGATATTAGCGAGCCGGGATAGTAATACCCGATTATCTGCCGGTAATCATAACCTTCTTTGGCCATAAAATAAGCGCCCCACTGGCATAACCCTACACCGTGGCCCCATCCCAATCCCGTAAAGATCACATCCCCTCCTTCCAGACGCACCTTAAAATTAGTGCTGCGGATAATATTGAAGCCGACAATACTACGGAAATCCTTAGCCGGCATAATGATCTCTTTATTATCTGTTATTATCTTCAAAGACTTTATCCTTGCGGACTTATCCCTGCTTAAGATTACAATGTCTTTAACCTCTTTTAACGGGTAGCCTGCGCCGTTCAATTTATCCCGGATTTCAACGCAGGAAAGCACAGCATTCCATGAGAAATGCGGCGACCCCTGGCAAAACGGGCAGACAACCCCTCTTAGGGGGGCTAAATTTATTTTCCAAAGCAAAGACGCATCCTCCGTATGCCCGGCGCAGGTAGCGTGGTAATAAGCAGGGAATATATCCCCGCGGTAGGTAATAACCTTGCCCCTGGTGCCCTCGACTATGCGGCTGATACGGTAACGCTCGGAGGTCCTGCCTCCGTATACCTGCGAATAAACATCAGAGGTAACATCATAATCCCTGGTCTTGTTTTCTAATGTCTGGTATAAGGCGAATGTCCGGCAGGCTATTGCCTGGGCCTTAAGCGCTTCTTGAGGCCAGTAATGAGATGCCTCATGATACAGGACGCCTTTTACATAGTCATCTATCTCTACGTAATTTATTACGGAAAGGCCTGCGCCTGTAATCTTTATTATAAGCACATCCCCCCTGAACCTGCGCCCGTTGATGACTATGGCATCTTCATCAAGCGGTTTAATCAATACCCGGCTGCAGTTAAAATTCTTCCCCCCAAAAGATATCCCCCCGTCCCCAAAAGCAGTCAGTGTAACCTTGAGGTTCTTACTTCGGTATAATAATTTATGCGCTGCGTCGTCCCAAGCCTGATAGAACCCTGAGACCTTAAGACTTAAAGATGGCACATCTTTTATAATGCCTACGCGCACATAATCGGCGCAAGACGCAGTATTAGAAAACCCCAATACAGGGAATAAAGACAGAAATATGAAAGCAAGAACGCGGTATACCTTTGATTTTAACGGCGAGAGCATAGCCACAATACCAAAGAAAGGACAATGCTGACGATTATGGATGTAGTTAAAGGGGCATAAAAACTAAGGTTACTCTTCTGTATGTATATATCTCCGGGCAGTTTCCCGATAAACGGTATCTTGTGCGCAAAGGAAAATAATATCCCTAAGCCTATCAGGATAACGCCGAGAATAATAAACAACCTGGAGAATTGTTCCACTATTTTCCGGATTTCTTCCGTTTGCGCTCTATTTCTGAGTAAAGGCATCCGCAGTATTTCTGGCAATAGATGCCCTTCAGGCGGGCATATGCATGCGCCTGCCTGAAGCCGCTGCGGAAATCAACGTAATAAAAATCTACCCCCTCTTCCCTGGATGCCTGCGCCCCTATCTCTTTGATCTTTTCCTGGTCCTGATAAGGGCTGGCTAATAAGGTAGTAGAGAAAAAATTGAACCCGTTTTCTTTCGCCTGTTTAGCGCTTTCTTTAAGTCTCAGCCGCCAGCATAAGTAACACCTCTGGAGAGGGCCTTCCTTCAGATTCACCTGGTGGAAATAATCCTGGGGGTTATATTCGGGTATAAATATCTCCAGGTTTTCTTCTTGGCTGAAATCTCTTACCGCCTGCAGGCGGTTTTCATATTCGCTAAAAGGGTGGATATTGGGATTGTAAAAAAATGCGCTGACCTTGATCTTATTCTCCCGTAATACCCCCAAAGGGTATATCAAACAAGGGGCACAACAGGCATGAAGCAATAATTTCATCTAAGGCTATTCTTGTTTATCCTGATTGAAAAGCTCCTTTTGTTTATCCTTATTATACCTGATGCCAAAATGCTCAAAGGCCATCTCTGTAACCACCCTGCCGCGCGAGGTCCGCTTAAGGTATCCTGCCTTAAGCAAATATGGCTCTACGGTATCTACAATAGTATCGATCTCTTCATTAAGGCTCGCCGCCAGAGAATCTATGCCCACCGGGCCTCCGGAAAACGCCTCAAATATGGACTTCAATACCTTTCTGTCCATGTCGTCTAACCCCGCCTTATCAATACCCAATTCCTCCAGTGTCTTGACGGCAATTTCAAGGCTTATCCTGCCTATCTTCTGCACCTGGGCATAATCCCTGACGCGGCGCAAAAGGCGGTTGGCTATGCGGGGCGTGCCGCGGGAACGGCGGGCGATCTCAAGCGATGCCTGATCATCTATGACTACCCCTAATATACCGGCTGAGTGCTTTATAATCTTAGCCAGGTCATCATCCTTATAAAAATCCAGATGGTAAAATATGCCGAACCTGCTCCTTAAAGGCGCAGCCAACAGCCCCGTACGGGTAGTCGCGCCTACCAGAGTAAACGGCTTAAGGTTAAACTTGATAGTGCGGGCATACTGGCCTTTATCAATGATAAAGTCGATCTGAAAATTCTCCATCGCAGGATACAAGAATTCCTCTACAACCTTAGACATCCGGTGTATTTCGTCTATGAATAAGATGTCCCCCTTTTCCAGGTTAGTCAGAATACCGATTAAATCCCCTGCCCTTTCTATGGCGGGGCCTGAGGTGGCGGTAATCTTACTATGCATCTCATGGGCGATGATATGGGCAAGCGTGGTTTTTCCTAACCCCGGGGGCCCGGAAAGCAAGACATGCTCCAGGGGTTCCTTTCTCTGCTTGGCGGCGGTCAGGCAGATTTTAAGATTATCCATCAACTCCCTTTGGCCTACAAACTCCGCAGCCTTTGCGGGCCTAAGAGAGATGTTCAGGACTAATTCCTCCTCTTCCTCCCGGGTATCTTTTATCTGTGGCGGTCCTGCCTTCAATAACTTAATTCTGCTGTCTTCTGTCATCAGGTATTATATTTTCCTTGTTACGGACAATCTCTATCTCCGCGAATAATCCTCTTTGGCGGGCGGTTATTTCCTTAAGGCGGATCAGTTCGAGTATTGACAGAAAAGTAACGATTATCTCTATCTTACTTTTTGCCTGCGCGAATAAATCTGAGATCAAAAGGCTATCGGAAACCAGGAGCATATGCAGGAGCTGATGGACCTTATCTTCAACCGTAAACTCATCCTTGATCACCTCATAAAACAACTCCTTAGGAACATTCTCCAGGGCCTTAGAAAATGCGCTGATCAAGTCAAAGAGGCTGGCCTCAAAATAAACCTCTTGTCCCTGCGCTAAAGTATTATCTTTTTCTGAGCCCTGCGGGCGTTTAAACACATCCTTCTGGCCCGTCTCTCTCTGCCGCAGGTCCTGGGCGATCTCTTTAAATTTCTCGTATTCCAGGAGCCTCCTGATTAATTCCGCCCGCGGGTCCTCCTGCTCTTCCTCCTGGCCAGAGGGCTCCTCAGCCGGCAGGAGCATCTTGGATTTAATCTGCATAAGGGTAGCAGCCATCACCAAAAACTCACCCGCAATATTCAGGTTAAGCATGCGCATCAGGTCTAAATATTGGATATACTGCTCGGTTACTTTAGCAATAGGTATATCGTAAATATTCAGATGGTCCTTCTTTACCAGGTATAAAAGCAGGTCCAGAGGGCCTTCAAACATATCTAATTTTATCTCGTAAGCCATATGCTAATAAAAGTTAAAGATTGTTTGGACCTTACCGCTACAAACCAAGTATGTTTCTCACCTCGGACATAGTCTTGCTTGCGATTACCACAGCCTTTTCCTGCCCTTCCTTAAGTATCTTTATTACTGCCTTTTTATCATCAAGCAACCGCAGGCGTTCTTCCTGGATCGGCTCCAAGAAATTAATTATTGCTTCAGCAAGTTCTTTCTTACATGCCGTGCATCCTATTTTTGCCTGCCGGCAGAGCTCAGTCAGTTCCCTTTCCTTTTGGGGAAAGAATACGGCATAGTAGTTATGCACATTACATCCATCGGGATGGCCTGGATCGGAAATCCTGATCCTGGAAGGATCGGTAAACATGCCCCCTATTTTCTTGCGGACTGAATCTTTTGTCTCGGATAACGCAATAAAATTATCATAACTCTTGCTCATCTTGCGGCCGTCAAGCCCTAAAAACCTGGGAACCTGAGTCAATATTGCCTCAGGTTCCGGAAATACGCCATGCTTATATAGACTGTTAAATTTCCTGGCAATCTCCCGGGTTAATTCCAGGTGAGGAAGCTGGTCATCCCCTACCGGAACACAAGAGGCCTTATAAAGCAGGATATCTGCGGCCTGCAATACCGGATACCCTAAGAATCCGTAAGTATTCAAATCACGGTTATGCACCTGGCGCAACTGTTCTTTATAAGTAGGACAACGCTCCAGAAGCCCCAGGGGGGTAATCAAGGAAAAAACCATGTAAAGCTCTAAATGAGCGGGGATATGCGACTGTATAAATATTGTAGATTTTTCAGGGTTTATACCGCAGGAAAGCCAATCTATTACGTTATCCAGTATATTTTCCGAAATGGAACGGGGATCTTCGTATTCAGACATAAGCGCATGCCAGTCAGCAGCCATAAAGAAACAGTCGTATTTTTCCTGGAGTTCCACCCAATTCTGAAGGGCCCCCAGGAGGTGGCCGATATGCAGTTTTCCGGTAGGCCGCATGCCGCTTAAAATACGCTTTTTCATCCTTTATTATTTGCTGTTTTCCCCGCGAAAACCCAGGCTATAATTTCCTGGCTATCTTTTCTATGGCGTATGCCTCTATTACGTCCCCGACCTGCAAATCGGCAAATCCGGCAATAGTTAAGCCGCAGTCAAAGCCTTCCTGGACATCCCTTACATCATCTTTAAAACGCTTGAGAGAGGATAGCTTGCCTTCAAATATCTCTGAGCCGTTCCTGATGAGGCTGAGCACATCCGAACGCGCAATCCTGCCCTTAGTTACAAAACATCCCGCTACCAACCCTGAGCGCGAAAGGTTAAAAACCTTCCTTACTTCTACCCTGCCCAGGAATATCTTCTTTATCTTCGGCTCCAGTATCCCCTCAAGGGCAGCCTTGATATCATTAGCTAATTCATAAATAATATTGTAGGTCCTGACATCTATACCTTCACGGGAAACAATTATCCGCGCCGGATCTTCTACCGCCACATTAAAACCCATCACCAGGGCATCGGATGCCGCCGCAAGCACCACATCCGAAGAATTAACGCTGCCTACGCCTTCATGGATTATTACTATCTTTATCTCGGTCACATTAATCTTGCCTAAAACCTCCTTTATCGCCTCCAATGAGCCCTGGACATCCGCTTTTATGATCAATTTAAGCTCTTTGAGCCTGCCCTCTTTTATCTGGATATGCAAATCTTCAAGGCTGATTCTCTTCACGGATTTCAACTGCTGCTGCTTTTCTTCTTCCTGGCGCTGCTGGGCCAATTGCCTGGCCGTCTTTTCATCGCCGATAACATAAAACTGCTCCCCTGTCTGCGGTACCCCCCCTAAACCCGATACCTCAACCGGATAAGAAGGAGGGGCCTTGACGATAGCCTGGCCAAGGTAATTCTGCATTGCCCTTATCTTTCCGTAATATTTACCAACAATGATATTCTCGTTAAGGTGCAAGGTACCGTTCTGGACCAGGAGTGTAGCCACCGGACCCCTGCCGGGAGTCAATTTGGCTTCTATGACCACCCCTTTTGCCTGCCGCTCGGGGTTTGCCTTTAACTCCAGCATCTGAGACTCAAGGATAATCATTTCCAACAGATTATCTATGCCTTCAGAGGTCTTGGCGGAAACTAAAACGGTAATGGTCTTACCTCCCCAATCTTCTGCGGTAAGGTTGACGGCTGCCAATTGTTTTTTTACCTTGTTAATGTCTGCCTGCGGTTTATCTATCTTATTTATTGCCACAATTATCGGTACACCCGCTGCGCGGGCATGGTCTATAGCCTCCTGTGTCTGGGGCATTATACCGTCATCTGCCGCTACCACTAAGACTACAATATCCGTAATACTTGCCCCGCGCGCGCGCATGGCAGTAAAGGCTTCATGTCCTGGTGTGTCCAGAAAGGTTATATTCCCCTGCGGCAGGCTTACGCGGTATGCCCCGATATGCTGGGTAATCCCGCCATGCTCAGATTCCGTAACCTTGGTTTTCCTTATGGCGTCTAAAAGCGAAGTCTTTCCATGGTCAACGTGGCCCATAAAAGTAACTACCGGTGTCCGGGGCTTAAGCAGTGCCTTTTCATCCTGTTCCTGATGGACGAATAAAGCCACTTCCTCCTGGCTAAGCGCCTTCTTTACTTCATAACCGTACTTCTGGCATACCTTGGCAGCAGTCGGCTCGTCTAGAAGCTGGTTGATGCCCACCATAAGCCCTATGCCCATTAAATTCTTAATCAAAAAAGAAGGTTTGTCTTGTAACCTTACAGCCAGGTCCTTTACGGTAATAGGTAATTCCAATTCCAGGGGCTTTAAAACTACTGCCGGTTTATCGCTGGCCTTAGGCCCTGCCTCTACCGGCGGGATTGCTAAAGAAGATGGCTGAGATACCCCAGACGCCTCTCTTTTGAGTTTAGGCTTAGGAGATACCGGCAAAGAAGGCTTTCTTTCAACAGGGGTTTCTGCCGTTTCTATTTTAATCACAGGTTTTTTCACGCCTTCTTCGGCATTTATGGCCTTTAAAGGGACGGCCGAAGGATGTTTTACCATGCCTTCCCGCAGGCTTTCTGAGACAGCCGCCTGTTGCGCTTGAGGTTTTTTATCCTTGAGAACCCTATGTTTCAAAGAGACGGGTTTTTCTTTCCCGGCGGTTTCTTTTTTACGCGGTAAGGATTTATTTTCTTTGGCCTTAGGACCAGAGGCCTTCTTGGGGGGCCTTGCCTTAAGGGTATTAACGGACGCCTCTTTCTTTTTCCCGGGCCCCTTCTTATTCACAGCGGTTTTCTCTTTTTTTATCTTTTTCATTTTTAGTTATTCTTTGCTCTTTTTTTTGGCTTCTTCAATAATTTTTTGTGCCTTCTTCTGTCCTATGCCTTTTACCTCGGTCAAATTCCTTATCTCGGCATTTAATACGTCTGAAACGGTATGAAAACCTGCCTTATTTAAATTAACCAGCGTCTTCTCTCCTACGCCGGGTAATTCTTTTAAAGATACCCCCTTTTCTTTCCCCTCTTTTACCCCCTCTTCTTTCAGGGCCTGGGCAGCAGCCCCTTCAGAAGCAGCCTTGCCGGCTTTATTACGTATATCCAATTCCCATCCGATGAGGCGGGAGGCAAGGCGGACATTCTGGCCGTGTTTACCTATAGCTAAAGAAAGCTGGTCATCGTCAACAATAACCTCCGCCTTCAACTTCTCTTTATCCAGCTTTATTTCAGAGACCTTGGCAGGAGAAAGGGCAGCCTTGATATACTCCCTGATATCTTCACTGTAACGGACTATATCTATCTTTTCCCCTTGCAGCTCATTCACAATATTCCTAATACGGTTGCCACGCATCCCCACGCATGCGCCAACAGAATCCACCTTGTCGTTTTTCGACCGTACGGAGATCTTGGTGCGCGCCCCGGCCTCGCGGGCGATCGCTTTTATTTCTACTATCCCTTCGTAAATCTCCGGGACTTCCAATTCAAATATCTTCTTCAATAAACTGGGATGGATACGGGAAAGTATGATCTGCGGCCCCTTTGTATCCTTTTTCACCTCGGCCACATAAGCACAGATACGCTGCCCCTGGCGGAATTCTTCCTTCGGGGACTGCTCCCTTCTAGGCAGGAGGCCTTCAGCCTTACCCAGGAGGTCTACAATAATATTTCCTTTTTCAAACCTGTAAACCGTGCCGCTGACTATCTCTCCTACCTTGCCTTGGAATTCGCTGAATACCACTTCCTTTTCCGCCTCGCGTATCTTCTGTATTATGACCTGCCTGGCGGTAGAAGCGGCGATACGGCCGAAATCTATAGAAGTAATCTCCTTGTCGTTCTTAAAGGCCTTGATCTTTCCGGTCTGACGGTCAAGTTCGACCTTTAGTTCATCATCGGCCTTGACATCCACCACCTTGCGCGTAGCGCTCAACAATGCACTCTCTATCGCCTGCACCAGTATATCCTTCTTGATACCCTTCTCTCTTTCTATCTGGTCTATTATCGCTAATAATTCCTGGCTCATTTTCTCTGCGCTCCTAAATAATATTTCTTATTATCTGTTTTGCCTTGACGATCTTGGGAATAGGTATTTCTACGATTGCCTCAGGCCCGTGCTGGTCAATAGCCACAGATACCGAATCTTGCCTTACCGCGGTGATGCGGCCTGAAAATTCTATTTTACCATTTATCGGCTCAAAAAGCCAGAAGCTTGCTTGTTTGTCTATGCAGCGTAAAAAGTCGCTTCTTACCCTAAGCGGCCTATCCAGGCCGGGAGAAGATACCTCCAGGGTATAATCTTCCTTGAAAATGCCCTTTTCTTCTATAATGGATTTCAGGCCGAAATTCAAATTCGCGCATTCACCCAGCGTAATTCCTCCTTCCGGCCTGTCCAGAAGTATGCGCATGAATAAATCCCTGCCTTCATAACGGCAGTTCAAGTCGATCAACACAAACCCCCTTACCTTAATATATTCTCCGGCAATCACGCTTAATTCCTCTTTTAAGCCGCGGATATCCATTATATGCCCTTCAGCTCTATTGCTGCCTCTTGAGAAATAAACTGTTTTATTGCCTCCATTGCCCCGGATACAGGCTGGATGATTTTCTTTTGGCTGCGCCTGGACTTTAATTCTATGGTATTGTTTTTTAAGGCGTCCTTGCCTACGACTACCTGCAAAGGAATGCCCAGGAGGTCAGCATCCTTAAACTTGACCCCTGCCCGCTCATTACGGTCGTCAAAAAGCACTTCTAAACCTGCCGAAGAAAAAGCAGTATAAACCCCGGAGGCTATTTCCATAATACGGCTATCCGTGGCATCTAATGCCAAAATCACCACGTTATAAGGGCTTACCTCCCATGGCCAGATAATACCCTGGAGGTCATGGTTTTGTTCGATTATTGCAGAGGCAAGCCTGGATACGCCTATACCGTAACAGCCCATGATTATAGGTTTTTGCTTACCGCAGGCATCCAGGAAGTTTGCCCCCAGGCGGGTACTGTATTTAGTGCCTAGTTTAAAGATATGCCCTATCTCGATGGCATTGATTTTCTCTGCGTTATTGCGGCATTTAGGGCAGGCATGGCTTGAGCCCTCCGTAAATGTCCGCGCTAGGCGGCAATGAGGGCAAGACCAGACTACATCTTCGCCGTTCTCAGCCGGCACCAGGAATTCATGAGAAAGCTCACCTCCCATTACCCCCGGGTCTGCTTCAATAGTTAAAAAATCCAATCCGCATCTTTTGAATATCCTGGTATAAGCGCTATGTATAGCATTATAATTTTTCTCAAGCCCCTGATCATCCTGATCAAAGCTGTAGGCATCCTTCATAATAAACTCGCATGCCCTCACCAGGCCAAAACGCGGCCTGATTTCATCGCGAAATTTAGTCTGTATCTGATAAAGTATTAACGGCAATTGACGGTATGAAGATACATGGTTTCTTACCAGGTCTGTGATTATCTCCTCATGGGTGGGGCCCAGACAGATATCCCTGCCTCTGCGGTCAGTGAACTGTATCATCACTTCCCCCATATCCTTATCGCGCCCGGATTTTACCCACAGCTCTTTAGGCTGCAGGGCCGGTAAAAGAAGCTCGCAGGCAGCGCAGGAATCCATCTCCTTGCGTACTATAGCCTCAATATTATTCAATACCCTAAGCCCGAGCGGTAAATACGAATATACCCCGGACATAAGCATACGTATCAAGCCGGCACGCAGCATAAGCTGGTGGCTGACAGACTCTGCCTCTTGGGGGGTTTCTTTTAAAGTAGGGATAAAACTTTTAGTCCAGAGCATTTTTTAAATTTAAATTAACGGTATTTTAGGACTTCCTTTACCAGCAAATCCACGCAAGCATCCCTGCTTACCTTGTTTATTGGTTTTCCTTTTTTAAAGAAAAGGGCTTCTTTTCTGCCAAAGGCAAGGCCTAAATCCGCCTCTCGTGCCTCACCCGGGCCGTTTACCAGGCAGCCCATAACCGCTATCTTAAGCGGCCTTAACGCTGAGCCCGGCCTGGGGGATATAAAAGAGACCCTCTTTTCCAGCTCCTTAACTATACCGGACAAATTAACCGGGCATCTGCCGCAAGTAGGGCAACTTATAATTTCCGCTCCGAAGCTGCGCAGCTTAAGGCTGGACAAGATAAACTTAGCCGCCCTTACTTCTTCCTGGGCAGGTGCGGTAAGTGATACCCTGATTGTATCACCTATACCTTCAAATAGCAAAGCACTTAAGGCAATACTTGATTTTACCAGTCCCGAAGAATAAGGACCGGTAGCTGTTACCCCCAGATGTAAAGGATAGCTGCAAAGAGAGGCTATCTTACGGTATGCCTTAATGGTATCAAAAATATCAGAGGCCTTAAGAGAGATTACCAAGTCAAAAAACTTAAACCCCTCCAGGATACGGATATAATCCATGGCGCTTTCAACCATCAAACCGGAAATGGTCCCTGCTTTTAGCCGCCGGCCTCCTCCTTTAATAAGCGAACCGGAATTCACCCCCACCCTGATAGGGATACGGTTAATCCTGGCTGCGAAGGATATTTCACGTATTTGGTTTTTCTCATAGATATTGCCGGGGTTCAGCCTTATCTTATCTATTCCTGCATCTATGGCCATTATGGCCAGGCGCCAGTCAAAATGTATATCCGCAACCAGGGGGATAAGGCTTTCTCTTTTAATCTCCTTAAGCGCCTGGGCATCAGGCTTATCTTTAACCGCAAGGCGCACGATCTGGCCTCCGCATTCCTGTATTCTTCCTATCTCTTTTACCGTATCGCCTATGCGGGCAGTCCTGGTTTTGGCCATAGATTGGATCACTATGGGGTTATGGCCTCCTATACTTATGCCTCCTATTTTCACAACCCTGGCCTTGCGCCTTATCTTTATCATAACTGCATTTATTTTAAAAAAGAAAATATCTTATCCCCAAAGAAACGCAACAGGTCGTTATAAGTTGCAACCACGGCCAAAAGAATGATCAATGCAAGGCCCGCCTGGGTAATGACGTGCTCTGTCTTCGGCCCAAAAGGCCTTTTTCTTAGTTTTTCAATGCCCAGCAACAAAATATGCCCGCCGTCTAAAACCGGCAAAGGCAGCAGATTAAAGATGGCCAGGCTTATACTTAATACCGCCACTAAATGCATGACCGCAATAAAACCAAGCCTGGCAGCCTTGGAAGTAATAAAAAATATACCTAACGGACCGGTGACCGATTCCCGCATGGATAGCCTGCCGGTAACCATCCTGGATAATGCCTTATAGGTGATCAGGGTAAGGTCCAGAGTCTTACGCGCGGACAAAAATGCTGCTTTAAAAAAGCCGTGCCTTACCTGCACGAATTCATCCACAGGGGTAATACCTAATAGTCCTACCTTGTGTTCACCCCCCAGGAGATCCTCCATCTTCTTCTCGGTTATCCGCACATCCAACTCATATTCCTTATCGCCTCTGGTAATAAGGACCCTGGCTGAGCTATCTTTTTTGCCCTGGATAGCCTTCTGCAGTTCTTCCCATAATACCAGGCGCTTTCCGTCAATAGCGCTTATCCTATCGCCTGCCTGTATCCCCGCTTCTTTTGCGCCCAGGCCCTCTATCACCCCGCCGACCTTGGTAGTCAAGGCAGGATAACCTAGAATAAATATCATCCAGAAACATAAAAACCCAAGCAGATAATTTAAAAGCGGCCCTAAGAAAATTATCAGCGCGCGCTGCAAGGGGGGCCTGCTCAGGTATTCATCGCTTGCGCCCTTGTGTTCCTGTATACTGTCTCCTGCCATCTTCACATAGCCGCCTAAGGGGATAGCGCAAAGGCTGTATTCGGTGTCCCCCTTCTTTATTTTCCACAGGGCAGGCCCAAAGCCAAGAGCGAATTTTTCTACCTTAACCCCCATCTTCTTGGCCGCAAGAAAATGCCCGAATTCGTGGACAATTATCAAGAGGCCAAGGATAAAAAGGAATAAAATAAAAGACATAGTTTAATTTAACCTCGCTATATACTCAAGTGACTTTCTTCTGGCCCAGGTATCGGCTTCCAGGATATCCCCGAGGGCGGGGTGAGGGACATTACGGTGTCTGTTTAAGACTTGCGAGATTACCTTGGCTATGGCCGAGAAATCTAACCTTTCCTTAAGAAACTCCGCCACACAGGCTTCATTAGCGGCATTCAAGACACAAGGCATGGTCCCCAGGGCCTCTGCTGCCCGATAGGCCAGGCCAAGGCAGGGAAATCTGTGAAAATCCGGCCTTTGGAAATTCAACGACTTCAACCTATAGAAATCTAAATTCTTTATACTGCCCGGCAGCCGCAGGGGGTGAGAAAGGGCATATTGTATAGGTACGCGCATATCGGTAACCGCCAGTTGTGCCAGCACCACCCCGTCTATAAACTCAACCATAGAATGCACTATAGCCTCAGGATGTACAATAATCTCTATTTTATCCGGGCCTACCCCGAACAAATGCATCGCCTCCAATAATTCCAGCCCCTTGTTCATCAGGGTAGCAGAATCAACCGTTATCTTTCTGCCCATCCTCCAGCGGGGGTGGCTTAAGACCTCTCTCTTGGAAACATGTTTTAAGTCATACCTGCTTTTGGCAAGAAAAGGGCCGCCGGAGGCAGTCAAATAAATACGTTTGATCTTATCCTTATCTTCTCCGTTAAGGCACTGCCATATTGCAGATTGTTCGCTGTCTACAGGCATAATCTTTACTTTGGCACGGGTTGCCTGAGCCATAATCAGACTACCGGCCATTACCAGGGCTTCTTTGTTTGCCAGGGCAATGTCTTTTTTCGCGGCTATTGCTCTAAGCAAAGGGAATAAAGCCCCCGAACCGCTGATCGCCATAACCACCTTATCTATACGTTTATCTCCCAGCATATCCAAGAGCCCTTCTTCTCCCCAGAAAATCTCCAAAGCCCCTATCCCCTTTTTTGCCTTAAGCAGCGCGGCTTTTTTCTTATCGCGCAGGCAGACCATCAAAGGATGAAATTCTTTTATCTGCCTGCACAAATTATCTATGTCTGAATTTGCACTCAGCGCCGTAAGACGGAATAACCGCGGAAATGCCTTAAGCACCTGTAAGCTGTTTTTACCTATGGAACCTGTAGAGCCGATAACGGCGATATTTTTCATGCCTTAGAGATTATCACATTATGTTCAAATAAAAATAGAATGCCGGGGCCGTGAAGAGCAGGCTATCCATTAAATCCAGCACCCCTCCCATGCCGGGCAAAAGAACACCTGAATCCTTTACCTGGCAATCGCGCTTCATCAGCGACTCAGATAAATCCCCCAACTGCCCCAGTATGCCCAGGCCTATGGCAAAAAGTATGAGATGCCAATAAGGCAGGTCTAAGAAGGGTTTGCTGATAAAAGCAGCTAATACGTTAAATAATAACCCTGCGGCTGAGCCCTCCATTGATTTCTTAGGGCTTATCCGCGGTATTAAAGGCGTCTTACCGAAACGCACGCCTACCAGGTAAGCACCGATATCCCCCATTTTTGTAATAAGTATTACCGCTGTCAGGAGCCCGATCCCTCCAGGCATATACCTGATCTTGATCAGGAAACTGAAAAACCAGGAGACATAGAGTATGCCGAATATGGTCGTAGAAATATCCACAATTACGCCGGTATTTTCCCTGCGCTTAAACTGCATTATGATCAGGAATATGAGGGCAGCGACAATAAAAAGGAGCTCCCATTTCTGGGTAAGTTGAAAACGGAATAAAATAGAAAACGGGATGACCGCCCCCATGCCGATTCCGAAATATTTATAGGCCCTTATCCCTTTATGCTCAAGCATGGTAAAGAATTCATAAAGCCCGGCGATAATAAAAAGACTTACAAACAGGCCGCAGAGCCAGTCCACAAAGATAGTGGCGCAAACCAAGCCCGCCAGTAGAATAGAACTGGTTACTCTCTTATTCAGCATCTACCCTTCCAAACCTTCTTTCTCTCTTCTGATACTCGATTATTGCCTTCTTCAGGTCTTCCTTCTTGAAATCCGGCCAGTATTTCTTCGGGAAATAAAGCTCGGTGTAGGAAAGTTGCCAAAGTAAAAAATTGCTCAGCCGCATCTCTCCGCTGGTACGGATTAAAAGGTCGGGGTCAGGCAGGCCTTTAGTATAAAGGTACTCACCGAACCCCCCGGGGTCCATTGTCTCTAACTGCGCCTCTCCTTTTACCACCCGCAAGGCGAATGCCTTTGCCGCATCTACTATTTCCTGCCTTGCGCCGTAATTTAAAGCCAGGACCACCGTCAATCCCGTATTATCCGCTGTCCTTTTTTCCGCCTGGCGGATCTTTTCCTGTACCTGAAAGGGCAGGGGTTGGCCCCTGCCGATGGCCCTGAATCTGATGTTATTCTTTTCCAGTTCCTTGATCTGTTTATCCAGAAAATTATTCAGGTAACGCATAAGCATATCTATCTCTTTCTTCGGCCTATCCCAGTTTTCGGTAGAAAAAGCAAAAAATGTCAACGTCTTTAAACCGAACTCAACAGCAGCCTTTATAATCTCTTTCACCCGGTCAATGCCCGCACGGTGGCCGAAGATACGGCTTAATCCTCTTTTCTCTGCCCAGCGCCCGTTACCGTCCATAATTATCGCTACATGTGCGGGTATTTTGTTTTTATCCATCTCTTGTGCTGTTTGCCTTCTGGCTTTATACTCTAGAACCCTTCCGCCTTATTGATGGACCCTGTAGTCTATCTGAGGGAATATATTATCCTTATTTTCCATATCCGCCAGCCATTTTTCATCAATGGCATTGGCTTTTATATCTTCATACAAGCGCGTAAACCTTAATAAGTGCTCCTTTGTCCTCTTCACGGCATAACTGACATGCGTGCCTGTGCCCATAATAAAAGCCCAATCTGAACTTTGGCTTAAGAGCAACTCCCTCAAGGCCTGGTTTAAGGCCCTGGCCAAAAGCCCCAAGGCCTGTGGATGCGCCTTGACTAACTCCGTCATCCTGTCTGAGGCCATATGCAAGTGCCGATAAATCCAATCATTCGGTCCTTGCAGCCACATCTCGCTATAGCCCTTCCAGCCCCAGCTGGAAAGAGAGGGCGTGATCACTTGATTACGTGGATTTTCTGCCAGGTATTCCGAAGGGGTGATTAAACGTACAGTCTTCTGGTCAAAGACGACCTTGCGCATAAGAAAATCCAGCCACATCGGCCCTTCATACCACCAGTGCCCGAATAATTCTGCGTCATAAGGAGAAACGATCAGCGGGCTCTTCTGCATAAGCCCGTTGAGATAATCTATCTGTTTTTCACGGTTAAACATAAAATTCCCGGCATGTTCAGCCGCCTTATCCTGAGCCAGGTAAGGGTTATAAGGCCTTTTCTCATCTGAGCCGGTAATACGGTAGTATTTTATGCCCGTATTTATCCTGATACCATCCGGATGGATATAGGGCTTGATATATTCATAGTCCAGATCAAAGCCGATATCACGGTAAAACTCCCGGTAATAATAGTCTCCTGGGTAGCCTTCTATGGATGACCATACCTGTTTTGAAGACTCCAGGTCCCTGCCAAAACAGGCAACGCCCGAACGGCAATATACAGGAGCGAATACCCCGTATTTAGGCCTGGGCACCCCGTGCAACAGACCATGGGCATCAGTAAAAAAATAATGTATCCCGCATTCCTTTAGTATCTCATCATGCCCCGGATAATAACCGCACTCAGGAAGCCATATGCCAGCCGGCTTCCTGCCGAATACGCTCTCATAATGGCTGACTGCCACTTTTACCTGGGCCCTTACCGATGCTTCACAAACTCCCATAAGAGGAAAATACCCGTGCGTTGCAGCGCAGGTAATTATTTCCAGGTTTCCCGCGTCTTGAAAGGCCTTAAAGGCATTTACTAAATTGCCCCGGTACCTCTCAAATGCACTCCTTACTTCATAAAAACGACCCAGATACATATTCGCCAGCTGATTAAATTCATGCTGCCAGCGGGTCCGCTCCACTTCCCTGTGCCCTAATTCAATAAGCCTGTTTATGTGCTTGAGGTATCTTGCCTGCAAAAGATTATCCGCCAGCATGGAAATAAGAGTAGGAGTCAAAGACATGGTCAGGCGGAAATTGACCTTATCATTTAAAAGCCTCTCAAAAGCCAGTATTAACGGGATATAGGTCTCGGTTATGGCCTCGTAAAACCAGTCTTCCTCCAGGAAATCTTCGTGCTCAGGATGACGCACAAAAGGTAGGTGGCCGTGCAGCACCATACATAAATATCCTTTATTCATAGGTCATGTCCTTCTTGCCTATTATATCGTTTATCCTTCTGTTTAGGAATATGCGCCTGTAAAAACGCTTAAAGATACTACCTTGTCTCTTTATTGACTACGGGGGTAATAGTGCGTTCTTCCAGTTTATCGCAAGAGACGGCTTTAACAGGGATTACCTGCCTGCCGTCTGGAAGGGCAAAACGCAGGGTAAAGGTCCCGTCTTGCCTCAATTTTACCTCCCTGCCCTGGACAGATAACTTAGCATCCGGTTCGGTAGCGCCATAGACAATCAACTCCGTATTTACCACCATCCAGAATTTTCTCTGAGGAGGCATATTTTTCACGGGGCTGGCCATAGAGGCCATCCCGGGAGAGGCAAGGACTCCGGAAAATAGTTCCCGCTTTACCCTTTCCTGCCACGCCTTTCCTACGGGCGAGCTCTGGCCAAGCCCGAAACCCATACCATAAAGCCTGGCAAACATATCTTCCGGCACCATCCATTCTTCATCGGTAATCCAGGACGGGCCTTCAAGAGGGGTAGAAACTACGTTAGAACGCAGTATAGTTATAAACCTGCCGTCTGAAAGCAAGAGCCCGAAATCTACGCACCATGACCTGCCCGGCCCTGCGGTATCTATATACCAGCTGTTAACCTGATCGCTCAGATAAATATCAAAATGGCGGTGGGCATTGCCTCCGTTGAATATTATATTACTGACATCATAAACCCTTAATACGCGCCTCAAGCGGTAAAATTCATCCCCCAATTCACTCCTGAATTTATCTATAGTGGCCCCCTTTATCTCCCAGTAGGCGTGCAGCCACCAGGGGTCGCGGACCTGCAGGACAATCCTGTCACTGACATATTCATGAGGCAAATCTTCAAGCATTACACGCTGCGGCCTGCCTGCCTGCCCGGTATAGAATTTTGTCCCGCCCACTGCCATCTCCCGGCTACCCAGGGCCTCCTTCTTGCCTTCTTCTTTTACCTTGGCAGATGCCCTATTGTTTAAAGGCCTTTTAGGATTCCTAGTCTTTTTATCCGATATTATCTTCTTTAATCCGTTTTTCATCCTGCTTAATATCTTCATAAAACCTCCTCCCCGTAAGTCTTACAGCCGGTTCTCTTAATTCTTACTTTAACAATAAAAAAGGGGATAACTATCCCCTCGCCAGAGAAGCTTCCCCCTTTTCTTTCAAATAACTACCTCATTTTCTTGCCTTTGATGCCGCCTTATCATTTACCAGCGCATCTTTTAAGTCCCGCTCAAGCGCCTTCTTAAACTCGTCAGACTTATGCAGTTCCTCTTTCAGGCTCTGGGTTACCAATTGCTCCTGTGCCAAATCCTTACTTAATGTCTGTTGCGCGCTTTTCATTTCCTCTAATTCCTTATCTTTGGCCTTTAATTTTTCCTCGGCCACCGTTTTTTCTTGCATAATTTTATTCATCTTTTCTTCTATATCTAACCTCATCGCCATTTCTTTATCCCGGGCGGCTTTCTGGCGGTGCAGGCTGCTGCAAGAGCCTACCGTCCCGATAAAAAAAATAGTGGATAGAATAGCCAGTATCATCATCACCCTATTTTTAATCCCTTCCTCCATGGATCATCCTCCCTCTATTGGATCTTTCGTTCTATATATTAACGCTATTTCAGGTTTTCCTGCGGCTCTTTAATCACTTCTTGAGCATTTTTTAACTTAGTAACCTGAGGCAAGATTACGATCTCTACCCTGCGGTTTTGTTGGCGCCCTTGCCTTGTTTCGTTAGATGCAACCGGACGGTATTCGCCGTAGCCGATTGCCGAAAGCCTCTCTGGGGATATACCTTTATCCTTAGCCAAATAATGCAGTACGCTTAATGCCCGGCCGCTGGACAGCTCCCAGTTGGATTTCCACCCGGAATGCCTGATAGGCTGATTATCCGTATATCCTTCTATGCCTACATTTAATTGCGGGACATTTTCTTTCAAGACCAGCGCGACTTTATCCAAGATAGGGTAGGCCTCGGACCTTATCTTTGCCTTACCCGAATCAAATAATATATCCGCCAGGAACGTAATTACCAGGCCCTTATCCCTCATCTCTAAACTTACCTGCTTATCCTGTATCTCCTTGCTCAGCCGGCTCTCCAGAAGGTTTTTGGTACGCGCCAGTTCGTCTATCTGCTGGGATAATTCTTCGATCTTCTGCACGTCTGAACGCCTGCCTTTCTGAAAAATAAAGGTACAGCCGGATAAAGCAGTGACTAATAAAATTACACATGCTGTCTTATATGCCTTCTTCATTTCCTGCCTCCTCGTATATTCTAATTATTAAGTTATTAAGCAAATTTAATGCCTGTTTTCTATAATTAAGCTGGTAAGAATTAACTTGATTTTTTTATCGTTGCCGTTCTAAGGATGGAATTTAACTATAACACAATCAATGACTTTAGTCAATAAGATTTTAAACGAAAATAGTCTCATCCCGCGCAGAGCCCAAAGATATAAGAGAAATCTTAACCCCCAGCATATCCTGCAATAGGCTTAAATAATCTTTGGCCCTGCCGGGCAATTTCTTATACGCACGTAAAGCGCTTATCTTATCCTTCCATCCCGGCATTTCTTTATAGAGCGGCTTAGCGCTCTTAAGCGCCGCGTAATCAAAGGGGAATTTCGTGAATATCTTACCTTTATATTTATATGCCTTGCAAACCTTTATACTCTTAAGGCCGTCTAAGATATCCAGTTTGGTAATCGCCAATTCCTTGATCCCGTTAAGCAGGATAGCCTCTTTTACCAATAGGCTATCAAACCAGCCGCACCTGCGCGGCCTGCCGGTAGTAGCTCCAAATTCATTGCCTTTTTTACGAAAGGCATCCTGGAAACGGGCAGGAAATTCCGTAGGGAAGGGCCCCTCCCCTACCCGGGTAGTGTAAGCCTTGGCCACCCCCATTACCTTATCTATATAAACAGGAGAAACACCCGTGCCTACGCAACTGCCTCCGGCGGTAGCAGACGAAGAGGTAACAAAAGGATACGTCCCGAAATCAATATCCAGAAAAGTGCCCTGCGCCCCCTCAAAAAGTATGTCTTTCTTCCTTGCAATCGCCTGGTTTAACAAGGCGGCGGTATCAGAGATATATCCTGAGATCCTGCGGCCGTAGCCTAGATATTCACGGTAAATAGGCTTAAAAACGAAACCCGGGTATTTATAGACCTTACGGAAGATTTCGTTTTTCTCTTTCAGGTTATCGTATAATTTGTCTTTAAATATGCCTCTATCCAGTAAATCTACTACCCTGATGCCGCAACGCGATATCTTATCGGCGTAACATGGGCCTATGCCTCTTCCGGTAGTGCCTATTTTATTGCGCCTCTTTTTCTCCCGCAACTGGTCTAAGACTTTATGGTAAGGCATGATCAGATGGGCAAGCGGAGATATTTTTAGCCGGCCGTCTATATTTACGCCTGCCTGCGCAAGGCCGTCTATTTCCTTAAAAAGGGCTTCAGGATCTATTACTACGCCGTTTCCTATACAACAGACCTTGCCTTTATGCAGTATACCGGAAGGGATAAGGTGAAAGATATACTCGCCTGCGCCTGTCACCACAGTATGCCCGGCATTGCTGCCTCCCTGGTAACGCACTATATAATCCGCTTCTTCAGACAGGATATCGATTATCTTACCCTTGCCCTCATCTCCCCACTGCGTACCTACTATAACTGTATTCATCTGTCTCTTTCTTTGTTTTAATCTTAAGCCTGACTGGCCCTCTATTAAGGGGACATGGTGAATATCTTACGGGCTATATCCGGGTATTTGGCGATAAATTTCAGCTCATCATCAACCAAGGGCTTTTGATTATGGACATTGGCGTAACGGACCAATTCCAATATCTCGGTAGCCTCCCGGTCATCGCGAAAAACAACCTCTAATTTATCGTATACATTTCTAAATCCCTTGATCCCGGAGTATTCTCCGGCGGTAATCTTGCGCCCGGTCTCGATTATCTCCGGGTCTCCCCTGCCTAACTCTTCAAAATCGTAAAGTTCATAATTACGCCTGTCTTTCAATGCCCCGTCGGCATGTATGCCTGATTCATGGGCAAAGGCATTTGCCCCTACTCCCGGTTGGTTTATGGGTATGGGCACACCAAAGGCATAAGAGGCGTATTTGCATATCTTCCAGGCGGACTTAAGATTGATCTTTTCATCAAGATGATACCCCTGCATACCGCTGCCATACCTAACGGCTAAGATCACCGAGATTAAATCCGCGTTGCCGGCGCGCTCACCCATCCCGTTCACACAGGTGTTAATATAGGCATCCAGCCCGCAGTCCAAAGCTGCCTTTGCCCCGGCCAGGGAATTAGCTACTACCAATCCCAGGTCATTATGACAGTGTACCTCTATAGGGAGGCCTACCTCTTCAACCAAAAGCCTGATACGTTCATATATGGTAAATGGGGTATCACACCCTAAGGTATCACAGTAGCGTATCCTATCAGCCCCTGCACCTTTGGCGGCGCGGGAAAACTCAATCAGATAATCAATCTTGGTGCGCGAGGCATCCTCGGCATTGACCCCGATAGACTCAGCACCTGACTTACGCGCCTCTTTCACCGCATCCGTCATCTCCTTTAATATGGAACTATGGTCAAGCTTACCCTTGAACTTGTGTATGATCATCTGGTCGGAAGTAGAAATGGAAAGATTCAGGTGTTTTAATTGGGGGGTTAATTTAAAGGCTGTCTTTACGTCGTCTCTGGTGGCCCTCAACCAGCCGCCCAGCCTTATGCCGGACATAGCCCCTTTTTTAGAGAGCTCAAGGTTGGCATTAAGGTAATTTGTCTCATGGCGGGTAAGGGGGAAACCGAATTCAGACTGAAACACCCCCATCTCGCTTAGATAAATGTTGAGCATTGTCTTTTCAAGCTTGGAAAGGCAGATGCGGGAGGTCTGCACCCCGTCACGGTTGGTGACGTCAATTATATAGATCCTGGGATTTGCCATCGTCTCAACTCCTATTTTATTGTTTCTTCCTTTTTAAAATCTTAATAAAATCTTCTCTATTGGGTACACCGCGCAGGCCGAATATCTCCCGATTATCCAGAAGCATGGTCGGCCCATACATAATCTGCAGCTCTTTATTCAGGCTTATGTTCTCCCTTAACAGCCCCTTACCCTCATCGCCCTTGGCGCACAGCCTGATCTTATCCGCATCGATCTTACCCATACACTCATTCCACCAGGAACTGTCATTATTCTTAGCCCGGCAGCTGATATAATCCCAGAAACTATCCGGATAATATTTCTTAATACAAACCGCGCGCAGATAATCTTCTACCTCCATGTTTCCATTGGCGGCTTCAAATTTGTCTGCCTGCTCCACTACCAATAGATGCACCTTGGGATTAAATTCCTTTATCACTTCCAGTAATCGCTGGCTATTCTTATCATACAGGCTGATGAATAAATCCAGTTTCCCCTCTACGGGTGCCCTATCCAGGTAATAAACAATCCCGCTTAACTGGGGCTTGAGAATATAGTAACCGTCTTTTTTATCCAGTTTATCGGCCATGCCCCCGAATGACTCCTGATTTTCTACCTCTTTGCCTAAAATATACGCCGGCAGGATTTTAATCCCCAGCTTCTTAATAAGTTTATTCGCCTGAGGGCTGGGATAAGAAATATAGGCGGGTGAAAGCCCTGGGAAAGGTGTGCGTAAAAGCTGGATTATCTTATCCGTATCACAGCTGAGGCAATCCTGCGGCTTAATTACCTGGACATCCACCCTGGGGGCCTTGTTGAAAATACAAGAGGCATCTTTCATGCCGGGATTCTGGCATTTGCCTATAAGGTCTTTGCTCTTGCAGTCAGGATCAGAGAAACAAACAGGAAGCTCAGAAATTATCGCCGGGTCATTTTGTATTCTGTCGGAAAGGCGCAGCTCTTCTACCCGGTGATTGATTATCCTTTTATTTTGTACGGACAGAGACAACTTACCCAGCTTACGGCCCTGCCAGGAAGGGCGCAGAAGGATAACAGGGCCTATTTTAAAAGTAGGCTCTTCTTTCGCGCGGCCATGCCCGATAATCAATATATCTATTCCATATACCGAATTGACCAGGTTGATGTCGTCGCTTTCTCCCTGGTGGCTTAAGACTACTATTATATCCGCCCCCTTCTTCTTCAGCTCTTCTATAGCCTGTTTGACTTTGACCTTAGGCTCGGCCAATTTTAAACCCGCTGCCTTCTGAAGGGCAAAGAGCGGGGTAATCCCGATTATGCCGAATTTCACCTGGCCTACTTCTTTTATTATATAGGGAAGTATATCCCGTGATTGCATATTTACCGAAATAAGGGGGAGTTTCCTGGAGGCAGCTGCTTCTTCTAAAAACTCCCTGCCGAAATTGAATTCATCATCTCCTACGGCCAGGGCATCATACTGCATCAATTCTATGGCCCTTAGGTTGACCCGCGTGCGTTCCATATCCATTTTGGTATTCTGGGTATACTGGTCCATAAGCCCGGCGGCAAAGAAGGCCCCGGAATCAAGGAGCAGGGTATGCGGGTTGTTTTTTCTTAGCTGATTGATCAGGGTGGCGCGCCTGGCCACTCCGCCGTCCGGCTCTTTAGGACAATTACATGGATAAAGCATAGCATGCGTATCGCCGGTGTATAATATAACTATCTCCTCGGCGTATAAACAGACATTAAAGACGCCTGCTAAAAGCAGAAATCCCGTAATCAAAAATAATACCCTCTTCATTCTTCTCCTTTTCCTATAGCCTGATAACTTTAACCGCCAGTATATTATCTATGTTCTTTATCTCCTCGGCGATAGCCGAAGATACGGGGCTATCTACATTCAATACGCTGACAGCCTTTCCTCCTGGGGTAGAACGGCCAAAGGTCATGGCCGCAATGTTTATTTTATGCCTGCCCATTAACGTGCCGAGGCTGCCGATTATCCCCGCCCTGTCCCAATTCTGGATTACCACCATCTCGCCTGAAGGGCATACTTCTACATAATATTCATCTACCCTGACAATGCGCGGCTGCTTATTAGAGGAGAGTGTCCCGGATACCCGCCTGGTTTCTTTGTCGGTTTTTATTTCCAGTTGAATAAGGGTGATGAATTCCTCTTCACGGGAAGACTTTACCTCCCGTATCTGTATGCCTCTTTGATTGGCCAGGCTGGTAGCATTGATAAAATTTACTGTCTCCTGCATTATCGGATACAATATGCCTTTAACCAGGGCCATGGTCAACGGACTTAAATTGTGCCTGGTTATCTCACCACTATAGGTTATATTCAACTCCAAGAGCCTGCCCTCCACTAGCTGAGAAGAAAATATGCCTAGCTTCTCGCAAAGAGTTATGTATGGGCTCAAAACCCTGAAGGCCTCAGCTTCAAGACAGGGATAATTGGCGGCATTGCGTATGCCTTTACCCAGGAGCGCATCGCGCACAATCTCCGCCACCTCAATAGCTACATTAACCTGCGCCTCTTCAGTGGATGCGCCCAGGTGCGGAGTAGTGACAACGTTATCAAGCTTGACTAATTCGCTTTCAGGGGACAAAGGCTCCTGTTCAAAAACATCCAACGCAGCACCCATAACCTTGCCTTCTTTAATCGCTTTTATTAACGCCGCCTCATCAATGATGCCTCCGCGCGCGCAATTGACGAGCCTGATCCCTTTCTTCATCAGATTAAACTCACTGTCTGAGATTATATGCCGGGTATCCTCTGTCATGGGGGTATGCACGGTTATGTAATCAGAGCGGTTAAGCAATTCCTTAAGCTCGACTACCTCAATGCCTAATTCCTCAACTACCTTGCGCGACAAGAATGGGTCATACGCCAGGATCTTCATACCGAAAGATGAGGCGCGCCTGGCTACCTCTGTGCCTATCCTGCCTAATCCTATTATACCCAGCGTCTTATCATAAAGCTCAACCCCCATGAACTTGGAACGTTTCCATTCGCCGCGTTTTACGGAAGCATTCGCCTGGGGAATATTGCGGGAAAGCGCAAGGATCATGCTCATGGTATGCTCGGCGGTAGAAATGGTATTGCCCTGGGGCGTATTCATTACGATGATGCCTTTTTCCGTGGCTGCCTCCAGGTCCACATTATCCAGTCCTACCCCGGCACGGCCGATTACCTTAAGCCTTGCACCCTCTTTAATGATGTCACGGGTCACCTTGGTGGCACTTCTTACGATAAGGGCATCGTACTCCTTGATAATGCTTTTTAGGGCATCCGGCTTAAGGTCGGTTTTGACATCCACCGAAAAATCCCCTACCTCTTTAAGCCTGTTTAAGCCCTCATCCGATAACGGATCACTGACTAATATTTTTATCATAACGACCTCCGGACAAATAAGAAATCACCCCTAAACCTTTATCATTTTATAAATATCTCCTCGGCAGCCTGAAGGCCGCTAGCCATTTCAAAAACATAACCCATCTTAGAAAGGACCTTTTCCAGGCATGCGATACCAGCGATAATATCGGACTCCTCTATATACCCCATATGCGCTATCCTGAATACCTTTCCTTTCAACTCGCCCTGTCCTCCGGCAATAGTGACACCGTAAGTATCGCGCATGGTCTTAACCAGCTTCTCCCCGTCTACTCCCTGCGGAACACAGACAGCAGTGACCACATCCGATGAGGCATCGGGAGAAAAAAGTTTAAGGCCCATAGCTCTAACCGCTGCGCGGGTGGCATCCGCCATTTTCTTGTGGCGCGCAAATACATTTTCTAAGCCATCCTCTTTAAGCATTTTCAGCGCTTCGCAAAGGGCGATGATCAGGGTAATGGCGGGGGTAAAAGGCGTATCGGTCTTTTCCAGGGCCTTCTTAGCGGACTTAAGGTTAAAATAATAATTCGGGGTCCTGGCTTCTTCTATTAACTTATACGCCTTCGGGCTTACTGAGATAAAACCCAGGCCCGGAGGAAGCATCAGCCCTTTTTGCGATCCGGAAACCACCACATCGCAAGACCAGGCATCTGTTTTTAAGTCGATCGCACCCAATCCGCTGATTGCATCCACCACCAGCGCTGCCTTAGTCCCTCTAACAACCTCCCCGATAGAAGCAATATCAGTGACTACACCCGTAGATGTCTCACAGAGAGTGGTAAATACCGCCTTAATAGAAGGCCCTGCAGAAAGCCTCCTGGCTATCTCTTGCGGCTCTACTGCCTTACCCCATTCAACCTTTATTACCTCGGTATTAATGCCATAGCTTTTACAAATCTCAGTCCATCTTTCCCCGAATTTACCGGCCTCAACCACTATTGCGGTATCCCCCGCAGACAATAAATTAACTACTGCCGCCTCCATCGCCCCTGTCCCCGAAGAAGCCAGGATAAAGACATCATTCTTAGTCTGAAAGACATACCTTAACCCCTCTGTCGCCTCTTTCAGTATTGCCTGAAACTGGGGGGTGCGATGATGGATAATGGGCCTTGCCATTGCAGAACATACCTCAGCAGGTAAAGGCGTCGGACCTGGGGTCAACAAATAGTTTTTACGCATAATCTGCTCCTTATTTTTTAAATGTTTGTTTACCTTAATTTCTCCCGGTTAAAAGTTATTGCGGTTTTTTTTGAGGGGCAAAACAACGGCTATTTTCTTTTGCCGACGATTACCTCGTCAATCAACCCGTATTCCTTGGCTTCTTCTGCGGACATAAAATAGTCTCTATCGGTATCCTTCTGTATCTTTTCCAAAGATTTTCCGCTGTGCCCTGCCAGGATTTCATTAATCTGGTCGCGCAGCTTAAGGATTTCTTTGGCATGTATGGATATATCCACGGCCTGCCCCTGGATACCGCCCCATGGCTGATGTATCATTATGCGCGAATGCGGCAGCGCTGAGCGCTTGCCTTTGGTGCCTGCGGCCAATAATAAAGCCCCCATACTGCTTGCCTGACCCACGCAGTAAGTGGCGACATCACATTTCAAAAACTGCATAGTGTCGTATATGGCCAATCCAGAAGTAACAGAGCCTCCGGGGGAATTGATGTAGATATTTATGTCCTTCTTGACATCTTCCATCTGCAAGAAAAGCATCTGGGCGATAATAAGGTTGGCGATCCCATCGTCTATGGGCGTGCCGATGAAAATAATCCGGTCTTTCAATAGCCGCGAATAAATATCGTAAGCACGCTCATAGCCGCGGCTGGTCTGCTCTATTACCATAGGTACCAGCGTCTGCATCCTTGCGCTCATTCTTACCTCCCTTTATTTTTCACCGGCTCTTAAGACGAAAACTGCCAGTCCGCTTCTTTTAATAGAAACTCTACTACCTTACGGGGCATATGGTCATCCACCGGTATATTTTCTTTCTTGGCTATCTCAGCCAATACAAGATAAACCTTGACCTGTTTCCTTGCCTCAGGCTCAAGCTGGCCGGACAAAACGCTTTCCTGTTCTTGAATTTTTTCCTTGGGCAGGCCTTTTAAAGCCATGTCTAATTTCGCCTGTCTAAGCAGGTCCTGCAGCTGACGGTTGACCAAAGAATCCGGGAGCTTGAAATTCAAATCCTTGGTGATAGCCTCTATTATCTTACCCTCTATCTCCTGCCTCTGCTGATTATCTTTTTCTAAAAAGATCTGCCTGGTTATTGAATCTTCCAATGCCGCTAAATCGGGGTAAGAAAGGCTGCGTGCAAAATTATCGTCTAAAACTTCCGCCTTCCTTGACTCTTTTAAGGAATTAAGGCTGCGTTTTACCTCATCGCTTGAGACCTCGACCTTTTTATACCCCACCTTAATACCTTTATACTTACTTAAAACAAGCTGCGGGCTGATTTCTACCGCTGCCTTAAAAGACAACTTATGCCTTTCTAGCTTTACCTCTGAAATATCCGGCAGGTCTATCACATCCAGGCCCTCTTTCTCGATGGCCTGATTATATATATCCGGGATAAGCTCCTTGAGAACCAGCTGGTTGGCATCGGAGGCATAATTCTTTTCCAATAGGTCGCGGGGGGCATTACCAGGCCGAAAACCCGGGATCTTTGCTTCCTTGGCGATCCGCTTAAAGACGTTGTCAAACTTATTTTTTACCACATCGCCGCTTACCTCTACGCTGATTTCTCTCTTGTTGCCGTCTGCCTTCTTGACCTCTATTTTTATTTCCATCACATCCTGAACTCCTCTCCTAAATATATTTGCCGTGCCTTAGGGTTATTGATCAGATCGTCTGCCGTTCCGGAAATAAGGACCTTGCCTTCTGCGATAAGATAGGCCCTGTCCGTTATGGAAAGCGTCTCTCTCACATTATGGTCGGTAAGGAGTATCCCCAGGCCTTTATCCCTTAATTCTTTAATGATCTCTTGTGCCTCGTTTACCACTATAGGGTCTATACCGGAAAAAGGCTCATCCAGCAGGATAAAAGAGGGATTAGTAACAAGGGCCCGGGTAATCTCAAGGCGTCTCCTCTCTCCGCCTGAGAGGGTATAGGCCTTATTTTTAGACAGGTGCGCTATATTTAATTCTTCAAGCAGGGACTCCAGCCTCATCTTCCTTTGGCTGCGGCCGATAGGCAGGGTTTCCAGTATGGCCATTATATTTTCTTCCACCGTCAATTTCCTGAAAACAGAAGGCTCCTGCGAAAGATAGCCTATACCGTAACGGGCTCTGGCATGTATGGGCAGGGATGTTATGTCGTAATTGTCGAATATTATCGAGCCTGCCTCAGGAGGCACTATGCCTACCACCATGTAAAAGGTAGTGGTCTTGCCTGCGCCGTTGGGGCCAAGCAACCCGACAATCTCTCCTCTTTTTACTACCAGGTTGACTTCTTTTACGACCTTCCTGCCGCCATAGGACTTGGATAGCCCTTTAATTTCCAAAAGATGCACCCATACCCTCCGTAGAATATATTATTAACTTGGGGCTGCCGGTCAGCAAGATCTTCTTATCTAGGGCCGTATATGTTGCCTCGTCACTGTAAGAAATATTCTCACCCTGCACAATCTTGACATGCCCGCGCGCTACCAATTTCTCTATTTTGTTTCCCATGGCCGAAGTAGTATCGGGGACTGAAGAGGCCTTTTTTGCCTCAGCCCCTTTTTCTTTGCTCTGGCCGGCAAAATACACAAACATGATATCGCTGTATATAACAGAATTCTGGGTGTCTACCCGCACATTACGGCTGAAGGTAGCGATATTCTTTCCGTAATCTACCTCTAAGGGCCCGTCGCAGTTAATGATAATCTTGCTTCCAACCGCCGCTTCCTTACCGGGTTCCTTCTTAGGAAGAATCTCAACCTGCACATCCCTCTCAAGAGTTACCTTGCTCAAGTCCGGCTCCCCTACCGCGCCCTTGCCCACGGCAAGCATATCCCCCTTCTTTATGTTCACCGTATCTTTTGTGCTGACTATCTTATTTTTTCTGTCCCAATCCAAGGCATCGGTAGTCAGCTTTGAGCCGGAAGAAGTAGTAATGACTACATTCTGCTCCAAATGCACCCGCGCGTCCGTCTTATTAAAATCCCCCCTGTCTGCTACGACCTTAACGTCCTCCGTCTCTCCGTATAGATTGCCTATGACATCTTTAAGTTTTACTACGTCATCCAATATGTCTGCGGATTTCCCGGAAAGGTCCCAGCTCTTTTTCCCCTTATCCCCGAAACCAGACAGGGAGAAATCCATAATCTGCTGGTCAGAACCCCCCGTGGTTTCTTCCTTGCCATAACTTAAAGCCAGGGCACCGCTAAAGAATAAGGAAGACAGTGATAAGGAAAGAAAAATAAGTACGATTGCTTGTTTAGAAAATCTCTTTGATAAAACCGCCTTACCCTTAAATATCATATGCCTTTACTAACTCATCCCACTGCCCTTTAGCCTTAAGTATCAATTCCGATACCTCCCGCACTGCCCCCCGGCCTCCATACCTTATAGTAATATAATGGGCAGCGGCCTTGATTTCGGGGGAGGCGTTAAATACCGCGATAGGAAAACCTACTTTCTTCATCAGGCACAAATCAACCAGATCATCGCCTACGAAACACACCTCACCCGCTGTCAGCCCGTATTTCTTTAAAATCCTATCCAGTACCCTGGTCTTTGGAGAGACATCGGCAAAAACCATGTCTACATGCATATCCCTGGCCCGCGGCCTGATCGCCCTAGAGCCCTTGGCAGTAATAAGAATAGTAGGTATGCCTGCCTTTTTTAAAAGATACACCCCCAGGCCGTCATGCACATCAAAAAACTTCATATCCTGTCCGCGGGAATCATAAATTATCCTGCCGTCGGTAAGTACGCCGTCCACGTCGAGCAAAAGCAGCTTTACCCTGCCTGCCTTTGTCCGTAATTCTTCGTCCAGATTCAACATACCGTTTTCTTTTCTATAAAGATACCTATACCAGCCCTGCCTTCAACAGGTCCTGTACGTCCAGGAGCCCTATGGGGCGTCCCTTTTTATCCACCACAGGTATTTCATCGATCTTTTTCTTGCGCATTATCCGCATCGCCTCAGCCGCCAGCATCTCTTTACTCACCACAACAGGGCTATGGGTCATCACCTCTTTTATACGCCTTAAGGCAAGCCTTGTGTCGGTCTCAAGACGCCGGCGCAGGTCTCCATCCGTAAAGATACCCACCAGCCTCCCCTTTTTATCTACAACGGATGCGCTCCCTGCCCTGGCTTCGGTAATCTTTACCAGGACCTCCGGGACCTTCTTTTCCTGGTTAACCACGGGACTGGCTTGGCCCTTGCGCATAATATCCTCTACCTTTAAGAGAAGGCTCCTGCCTAAAGCCCCGCCCGGATGAAAAAAAGCGAAATCCTTTTCCTTAAAGCCTTTTAATTCCAGGAGGCATATTGCCAGTGCATCTGTCATTGCCAGGGTAGCGGTAGTAGAAGCTGTCGGCGCAAGGCCCAGAGGACATGCCTCTTTTTCTACCGACACATCTAACACCACATCACTATACCTGGCTAAAAGAGACTTGGCATTGCCGGTAAGGGCAATGATATCCGAACCGATCTTCTTCAATAAAGGCAGCAACTGCTTCATCTCTTCGCTTGATCCGCTGTTGGAGATTATAATCACCGCGTCTTCCGCGGTCACCTTGCCTAAATCCCCGTGTATTGCCTCGGCGGTATGCAAAAAAAGGCTGGGCGTTCCGGTAGACGCAAGCGTAGCAGAAAATTTCTGGGCAATAATCCCGGTCTTGCCCATCCCGCTTACCACCACCCGGCCTTTTGTCTTCAGGAGAATATTCACCGCTTTCAGGAAATCACGGTTGATACGGCTCTTTAAGAGCCTGACTGCCGCCGCTTCTATCTCCAAGACTTCCTTTGCCCTGCTGAGAATACCCTTGCGCATAATTACCCCTAAATACCCCTTAAGGCCTCTTCTATATTTTTTACCTGTTTAATCAGCCTTTCCAGTATCTTTAAATCTATCATATTCGCCGCATCACACAGGGCCTCATCCGGAGACACATGCACCTCCAGGAAAAGCCCGTCGCAACCAAAGGCAACCGCCGAACGCGAAAGGCCCTCTACAAATTCCCTCTCTCCTCCGGAAGAAGTGCCCCTTGCGCCTGGCAGCTGCACGCTATGCGTTGCATCATAAATAACAGGATAACCGAACCCCCGCATTATGCCTAAGGACCTTAAGTCCGTAACCAGATTGTTGTATCCGAAAGAAACCCCCCGTTCGGTAATTAAGATTTTGCGGTTGCCGCATGACTCTACCTTGCGGATTATCGGTAAGATGTCCCAGGGGGCAAGAAACTGTCCCTTTTTTATATTTATAACGCTGCCTGTCTTGGCCGCGGCCATTACTATATCCGTCTGGCGGCAAAGAAAAGCGGGGATCTGTATTATATCCAGAATGCCTTTGACCTCTTTTATCTCCCGCTGACAGTGTATATCGCTTAATACCGGGACATTTAATTCTTTCTTGACCTTACTGAGTATCTTCAGGCCTTTTTTTATGCCCGGGCCGCGGTAGGAATCTATGGAAAGCCGGTTGGCCTTGTCAAAACTGGATTTAAAAATAAAAGGGATGCGCTGTCTAACGGCAATATCCTGTATTCTTTTGGCTGTATCCAGGCAATTTGCTTCCGATTCAATTACACAGGGCCCGGCAATCAATATCAAGGGGCTGCCTCCCCCTATTTTTATTTTGCCTACTTCAACTGAACGCCTCATCTTCACCTCTGTTGTCTAGAAAACCAACGCTCAACTCCCTGCTGTCTTGAGATATTCCTTGACCTTATCTAAATCCTCCGGGACATCTACGCTGATAGTCTCATATTTAGTCTCCAGTACCTTGATGCGGAAACCCTCTTCCAATACCCTCAGCTGCTCAAGGCATTCCATCATCTCTAGATTAGAAACACCGAGATTTTTATAGGTAAAAAGGAAATCCTTGGTATAGCCGTAGAGGCCTATATGTTTATAATAAACGGGCAGAGAGACCTGGGAATTCGGGGCATGGCAGGGGATCTGCGAACGCGAAAAATAAAGGGCGAAATTATGCTTATCTACCACCACCTTAACCACGTGGGGGTCGCCGATCTCCTGAGGCCTGTCTATCTTTTTCATTATCGTCGCCATATAAATACGGTAATCGTCAAGCATGGCCTGTGCCACCGCGTCAATCATAGTAGGATGGATCAAAGGCTCATCCCCCTGTATATTAATTATTATCTTAACCTCCAGGGGATTTACCACTTCAATTATCCTGTCCGTGCCGCAGGTATGCTCCTTGGCTGTCATCGCCACCTTTGCGCCGAAATTCTTGGCAACCTCAGCCACTTGTTCATCATCGCAGGCGATAATCAAATCATCCAGAAGCATGGAGCGCCTGGCGCGTTCCCAGACATGCTGCAGCATGGGTTTACCGTTTATATCCGCCAGGACCTTACCGCTGAACCTGGTAGAAGAATATCTGGCAGGGATTACACCGATTACATCCATTGGCGCATCCTCTCTGATAATTCCTTCCTGGAGGTGACGGCAGTGCCGATCTTACCGACCACTATTCCGGCGGCAAAATTAGCGATACGGGCTGCCTCCTGTTTTGTCGCCCCGGAGGCTAATGCCAGGCTAAAACAAGACACCACCGTATCCCCCGCCCCGGACACATCAAAGACCTCCTGTGCTACCGTAGGTATGCGCGTAATGCGGCCGTCCTTTTCAAATAGCCGCATCCCCTGCTCGCCCAACGTTACCAGCACAGAATCAAGGCCTAAATATTTCAGGATATGGGCTGCTGCCGAATCTATATCCTCATCTTTAAATAAACGGTACGCGTTAAACTTAAACCTGTTGGTAGTATCGCTGATCTTAAGGTTTTTCACCGCATTTTCCAATTCTTTGCGGTTAGGGGTAATAGCGCTCACCCCCCGGTAAAACTGAAAGTGCTCTTCTTTGGGGTCAACAGCAATAATCTTATTGTTTTTGTGCGCAAGAGCGATCAGCTCGCCCACCAATTCCTGGTTGATCACTCCCTTGCCGTAGTCTTCTACAATTACGGCATCAAATCCGGCAATATTCTTCTTTATAAAACCAACCAGCTTCTTATTTAGCGCCCCGGCTAAAGGATGGGTATGCTCCCAATCAAGCCTGACCACCTGCTGATGGCCTGCGATTATACGCGTCTTTACGGTAGTATGTCTGCCTTTTTCCCGGAATATACCGCGCACAGGCACCTCTCTTTTTTTCATTTCAGAAATAAAGGTGCTGCCATTTTTGTCATCCCCGATAACCCCGGCCAGGCATACCCTTGCATCCAGGGAACGTATATTATAAGCTACATTGGCAGCGCCTCCGGGCACGAAGGTGCGCCTCTTGCCCCAAACCACCGGCACCGGGGCCTCAGGAGAAATCCTTTCCACCTCACCCCATATGTATTCATCCAGGATCAAATCACCTACTACTAATATTTTTGCCTTTTGGAATCTGGTGATTATCTGTTTTAAACGCGCGTAATTCATTTTCTATCCTCAAATCCTGAAAATTGTTGCTAGAGGCGTCTTTATCTTAGTTCAACGCAGATTTTCTGTTATCGCCTGCGCCAGGAGAGGAAGCATAATTTCATGATGCCCGATGATATAATACCCTTTGCCTCCTGCGCCTGTGGGACGTAAGACCACGTTCTGGGCGGGGCGGTACTGATAGATCATATCAAAATTGGCGCTGGTAAAGTCCTTTACCTTAAACCCCAGGTTACGCGCGAGATTCAACGCCTTAAGAAACACCTCCGGCAATATCACCGCCGAACCAAAGTTTAAGACCACCCCCCCGTTATTAAGCCTGGATACGCATTTGACAAGCTGACGGAAATCCCTCAGGCTTGCTTCTCCTGTCGAGGCGGCATCAAAAGAAGGATGCTGGTGTATAATATCTGTGCCTATGGCAACGGAAACACAAACCGGCACCTTATTTTTATAAGCATTGTAAAGCAGGCTTAATTTTTTATACGGCAGGCTGAATTCACTGATCCTCACCGCCACTGCCTCCCCCAGGCCTAAACCAGAGGCTACCCCTTCCTGTATGGCATTATTCAGAAAATCCGCGGTCTCTCTACCCATGCCAAACCGCCCATCTTTCAGGTTTTGCGCAACATCCTCGGAGGTCTTTCCCTGAAAGGCAATCTCAAAATCATGGATTATGCCTGCGCCATTCAGACAGAGGCAGGTAATCACCTTTTTTTCTATCAATTCTATGATTACCGGATTAAGCCCGCATTTTATGACATGGGCGCCCGACATCAGTATTACCGGCTTCTTCTTCCTGCGGGCTGCGATAACCGCACCCACTACGGCACGCAGATCCTTTGCCCTTAAGATGTCCGGCAGGGACTTATAAAAGGCAGAAAAACTCTTTCCCTTAAACGGCGGCTGGGCAAAATCCCGCAAGGCTATCTTGCTTTTACGCCTCCTTATGGAATACGTCTTCACCTTGCTTATATCCATCTCGCCTGCCTTATCTTAAATAAGTTCAACCTGTGCGAAGTTTTAATTTTAGCACAAATTACAATTAAATCAACTCAATTTTGCGTGCGCGAAAAAACACACATCCTCTTCACCAATATAGTGGCATAACTGCCGCTGGGTGAGCTGAATTCAAGGTTCAGCTTAACTTTTCCGCGGTACAACTCATCCTTCTCCTGGCTAAAAGAAAAATCAGAAGGAACAATGATTGCCTGCCTGTCAAAAGGCTTAAAGAATACCTGCCTTACCTTTATTTTATTAAACAGCGCAGGGGTTATGCCTCTTTCAGAGAGGACCTGGGAATATATATCTTTACAGGGTCCTTGCGGTATTTTCATGCTCCGGCCAAGCATAGGTATAGCTAGTGGCAAAAGATAACCGCGCCCTTCTTTATTCAGGCGGTCATAAAAAACATAATCCCCGGCCAGGCCCGGATAATCCTGCACATTGACGGAAGAAAACAAAGACAAGATCATCCTCCTTAAAACCTCATTCCATAAATAAGACTGGTAGGCTGAGAAAAACATGCTCATCTCTTCTTTAGGTATGGCGCAAAGCAGAGGCACAAATCCTTTTGGGTCCCTCAGAAGACAGGCAAAGGCATATTTTTCAAATCCACCCGGCGAGGCCTCAAGGCACCTTTGCCAATCCCCCCAATGCTCCGAGAGAAACCTGCGCCTGTCCCTGAAAGGCCTGTTGTTTCCTTTATATATGGATGTCAGATAAATCTTCAATGCCCCGTTTAAATGCCCTTTGAGGATTTTTTCGGCAATAAACCCCTGCTCCTTATCCAGGCTGCCGAATCTCTGGTCGTCAAAATAATTAGGGTAACCTTCTTTCTGCGCTATTTCAGCCTGACGCAGGAGATTTCCGGCATATTTACCCTGAAGGCCCCTTATCGTAATATGAAACCTGTTCTCTTTTATCAAATCAGGGCCCATCGGCCGCTCCATAAAACCTATGGGCTCCAAAGAGTAATCTTCTTCTTTTAAACTCAAAGGCAGCCCTTCACCTGATCGTATAGTGATGTACTGGCTGCTTAAGCCGTGACGGTCCTTCCTGCCCCCATAGGCAAAACTACCAGGTGCTATCTTCAGCCGGCGAGAGAGTAATCGCAATAGCTCAACCGTATTCCATCCTTTTTTCTTAAGCCGATATAAAACAAAATCCCCCCTGTCTTTAATCGGCAAGGCCGCTTCTTCCTCTACTTGAAAATCTTCGGGTTTGACTTTTATCTTTACTCTCATCGGATAATATGATTTCGGATTAAAATTTATCGCTAAATAACCCATAGCATATCGGCGGGACAGGGATTATTATTTAAGCAGGGATTCTGCGGTTTGAAGGACATCCTCAACCCTGATAGCCTTAAGGCATAAAAAACCTTTCTGGCAGTTATGGGCAAGGCAGGGCTGGCAGCCGACATCCTTATGCAGGAATGAACTTTTCTTTCCCAGCGGTTGCCAACGCCTGGGAGAAAGGCCGGGCTGGTTCCTGCCGAATATGGAGATCACAGGTATATCCAGGCTGGATGCAATATGCACCGGCCCGGAATCATTAGAGATAAACAGAGACGCCCTTTTAAGGACGCTGGCCAGTTGGCTTACAGAGGCCCCCCCTGAAAGGTTGAGCGCGCTATGGCGCATATTCTTAGCTACGGCATCGGCTATCTTAGCGTCTTTCGGCCCTGCGATAATTACGGCCTTAAAACCGTATTTTTCTATCAGATTATCCGCGGCACGGGAAAAATTATCCGGCGGCCAGCGTTTAGAAGGACAACTTGCGCCTGGATGAATGACCAATATCCTGTCTTCGGCTTTTATGCCCCGGGCGAGGAATATCTCTTTTACCCATGCCTCTGATTTATTCTGGATAGGCATAAAAGTTTTCTTATCCTTTGGCTCAATACCCAAATAACGGATAAGGTCCAGATTATACTCCAACTCATGTTTATCCCCCTGTTGTTTTATATGCCGTATCCTGTCTGTCAGTAAAAAACCCAATTTACGGCCGTAACCTATCCTCCTGGGTATGGCAGCAAAAAATGCCAATAGGTGCACGCGGTTTGTCGGATGTAAGACAATAGCCGCATCAAAGCCCTTTTCCTTTAGCCTGAAGGCAAACCCTAAAGATTGAAGCCACCCTTTGTGCCTGCCTTCCTTATCATAAATAATTACCTCATCCAGCCATGGATTGCCTTCGATTATGTCTTTAGTATAAGGGCTGACCATCATTGCGATAAATGCCTGCGGGTATGCCTGCCTGAGCGCCTTTATTACAGGGGTGGATAAAAGCACATCCCCTATCCTGTCCGTGCGCACGATAAGTATCCTCTTAAAAGTATTGCCCCCTTTTTCAAGTGGAGCCCCTCTGCCTCCGGTTAACATAGCCCGGGCGTTGCTTGAGACATCCTCTACATTCACTATTTGCATGCACCTTAATGTCCCAAAACGGCACTGCGCCTTACGGCAAGGCCGGCATATTATTTCCTTCTTTGCCACATAAACATTATCCGACCATGGCCCGTATCTCTCATCATCAGTAGGGCCGAAAACAGCTACAACCGGAATATTCAGATAACTGGCCATATGCATAACCGCGCTGTCGTTGGTGATCAATAAACTGGCCTTCTTCAATAATAGAGCCAGCTGAATGAGGTTAGTCCGGCCGCAAAGGTTTAGAACCTGACCAGAGCAGTTGTCTTCTATATATTGTGCTGTCCTCTTGTCTTCTTCATCCCCTGCCAAAACTAATTTTTCCTTATCCAATAAGAACCTCCGGCAAAGCGCGGAAAAATTATCTCTATTCCACCTTTTTATATGGCTGCGCGCTCCCGGGGCTAAGATTATCATCTTATCCTGGGTGCTTATATTTTTTTCTTTAAGCGCCTGCTGAATATACCTTTCATCTTCTGGCCGGATAAACAAACCCCGTTTCTCCTGTATCATTTTAGGTAACCCCATAAACCTCTCTTCAGCCCCGGGGCATGCCCTCATAACCTTAAATAAATGCACATCCCGCATATGTTTTATGCCTCTGGGGATAACTAAGAAAAGAGGGATCTTGTATCTGGAAGGGAGGAATAGCCCGAACAGGCTGTTACGCAAATCTATTACCATATCAAACTTTTCTTTCCTCAAACCACGCAATAGGGCTATATTCTCTCTTAAAGAAGAACGCTTATCATAAATAATAAGCCTGGATACCAGGGGATTAGCCAGGAATATATCTTTGGGCCGCGGACCGACCATTACCGTAAGAGAGGCGGAGGGAAACCTTGTCTTTAAATAATCCAGGGCAGGAAGGGTAAGAATAACATCCCCTATATTGCTTAAAGTAATAAACAGGATTTTATCTATTGTCTTTGCCACTGTAAGTAAACCCCCTCTAGAGCCTAAAGGCTTTAAGCCGCACCAGTCCCCTGCTTACCGCGCAAGAGGCTCACCCTTCGAATTACATCTTCTACATCAATAACGCTCATACAGCGGTTGTCCGGGCAATTTACTTCATAACAAGGGACCTTGCAGCCTATATCCTTATTTAAAATAATTACATTCTTTAAAGGATAAGGTCCGGTTATAGAAGGATGCGTGGGCCCGAATAGCGCGATGATCTTCTTTGCGCCTGCGCTGTTAGCAATATGCAAAGGCCCGCTGTCTGCGCTGATAAAAACATCTGCCTTTTTAGATAAGGCCGCGAATTGCCTTAAATTTAAAACCCCGCAGGCAATAATAGCCTTGCCTCCTGATGCCTGCCGTATCTGTCTTGCCAGGGGCACATCCTGAAGGCCCCCGCTGATAATCAGCCGGGCCTGAAATTCTTTTATCAGCCTATCGGCAAGCCTTTTCCAATGCCCGCAAGGCCAGCGCTTAGGCATCCAGTTACCTGCGGGATTTATCACTACCAGAAAATCGCCTGAGGTTATCCCTTCATGCCGCAAAAATTCATCCGCCGCCTGCCTGTCTTCCTCACTCAAGAATATCTCGGTATACCTGTCTTCTACCCTCAGGCCTGCCTGCTCGATTATATTAAGATAAAAATCTATACGGTGAAGGCTGTCTTTTCCAGGCATCTTAATGCCTTTAGTAAGAATAAAAGCGCGCTTGGCAGTATTATAGCCGATCCTCTCTTTAATACCGGCAAGCCAGCATAAAAACGCGCGGCTGAAGGAACGATGCAGCAGGAAAACCGTATCAAAGCCTTTTCTCCGTAGCGAGCGTATAAAACTCAATTTAGCCAGGACCCCCCTGTGCCGGTCTTTCTCATCAAAGATTATCACCTCATCCAGATGCGGATTATCTTTTAAGACAGGGTAACAACGCCCGGTGATGATGCAGGCGATAAAACTATCCGGATAGTTAAGCCGGATGTTCCTGATGACAGGAGTAGAAAATAAAACATCCCCTATCCAGTTGACGTTAAAAATCAGTATCCTGTTTCTGCCTCCCTGTTTCATTTATGCCTGTTCTCCCTGATAAAATTATAATACCCGCTTGTCTCCGCCCAGAAAACAAAAAGATTAGCGGCGTTTTCAGAGATCCTTAACCTCTTTAAAGCGAATACGTCGTCATTAGCGTAATTCTTCCCGGGGTTTGTTGCCAAGGCAAAACTATAGCCGGCCCCCCTGGCCAATTGTTTTATCCGCTCATTAAATTTCCCTTCGGGGTAACTTAAAGTCAATACCTTAACGCCCAGTTTTTCTTCCAGTATTTTCTTTGACTGGTATATCTGCATTTCTACCTGGCTGTCTGATTTCAAGTTTACCAGGGGCTCCGGGCCCAGGCAATGGCTGGCAAATTCAATAAGCCTTGAGTGAGACATCTGGGATATCTCCTGCCAGTTGAGCCTGTCAGGCCTGCCTATCTCATCGATGATAAGCGATATCGTTGCCGGAAGACTGTATTTCTTCAATATAGGGAAGGCAAAGGTATAGTTATCCTTATAACCGTCATCAAAGGTTATCGCTACTGCCTTAGGGGGGATTTTCTTTTTATCCCGGATTAAGCCCGCTAATTCAGATAGAGGCAAGACATTATAGCGGCGCTCTTTTAGAAAACGCATCTGCCGTTCAAAAGTAGCGGGGCTGACCACCAGCCGGTTGTTTAAGGAGCCGGTTGTGTTTACGGAATGATACATGATTATCGCCGGGGTATAATTACACTTTAAGGATATTACAAACAATAACAAGGCCGCGGCAATTACGCTAAAGAAAAAAATCAGTATTTTACGGACAAGCATTCTCTATATACCCTTTCTGTTTCTTCTGCCATCTCATCCAGAGAGAAATTACGGGCTATAAAATCCCGTGCCTTCTCGCCTAATGCCTGCGCCTGGGCGGGATTATCAAGTAATCGCAATATTGCCGCAGAAATCCCGTAAGTATCCGCAGGCTCAACCAATATGCCGTTATAACCATCCCGGATCAAGCTCTGTATGCCTCCTACGCGCGAACCGATTACCGCTATTCCTTTTGCCATTGCCTCCATAAGCGAAAGCCCCAGGCCTTCTTTAAGCGAAGGCAATACAAATATGTCCATAGCTGACAAGGCCTTGTTTGTATCAAGGACCGCAGGATAAAAGAAAACACTGGATGATATACCCGCATCGCCAGCCGCAACAATAAGGCCTTTTTTCATCCTGCCTTCTCCTACAATCAACAATTGCGCATCAGGGGCCTTTTTTAAAACTGCCTTCATTGCCTCAATAAGGTATACGTGCCCCTTGACCTCTGACAGCCTTGAGATAATACCGATAACCGGGCCGTTCCCAAGCCCCATCTGGATCCTTATCTTGATTTTATCCTGGATATCGTCAGCCCTAAACCTTTCCAGGTCAATGCCGTTATGGACAACCCGGATATTCCCTTCTTTGACCCGGAAATCGCTGATGAGATGCTCCTTAACCGGCTGGCTGATGGCAATAGTCATATTTCCCCAGCAACCGCATATGCGCCGGAATAATCTTTTTTTAAAGAAACCGTGGCAGGTAGAGATATACGGCTTGCGGCAGAAATAAGATAAAATACCGGCTAACACCTGTGTCACGCGCGTATGGGCGTGGATAATATCAATGCCTTCTTTTTTTATCTCAGGCATTAACTTCGCCAGGCTAAGCCATATTTTCAGGCTTGCTTCTGACTTGGTATTAATAGGAATAAATATATGCCTTACCCCTTTTTCCCTGAATTGAGGCACCAGCTCCCCTGCGCTTGAAGCAATATATATCTTATGCCCCCGCTGCCTTAAGGCTTCAGACAAAGAGAGGAGATAAGTAGTAATACCCCCTATATTAAGATGGGTCGTCAGGTAGAGGATGTTCATTTTTCAAGCATTTTCTCTATCGCCTCAAGCGCCTCCCGGGCGGTTATAAGATGCATACATCTCTTAAGTTTACATTTAGGCTTATAGCAGGGGCTGCAGGCGATATCCTTTTTGATGACTATGTATTTTTCTGCCGGCGGCAGGTGGCGCCGGGGGTCAGTCGGCCCGAAAAGAGCTACAAAAGGCACACCCTGGCTGGCTGCGATATGCAGGGGCGCTGAATCTGCGCATATATAAACATTGCACCTTTTAATCAGGCAGGCCAGCTGATTGACCGAGGTCTTCCCGCAGGCATTGATTATCTTGGCATTCCTGGAGGCATTCATCAGGCTCAAGGCAACGCAGGAATCATTCTCGGAACCGGTGAATATTATGCGCATATCCTTGCGGGTGAGTCCTGCGCAAAGCTCTATTAGATTCTCAACCGGCCAGGACTTGCTCATCCATCTCTTGCTTGCGCTTATATTTATTCCTACTATCACCTGATTTGCGCTTAACCATTCCTGGCTCAATAACCCATCCACATATTGCCTGTCTTCAAGGGTAGGCCAGAGCATAAGACGGGGCTCTTTAAGCTCTATACCCAGCATCTTTAATATACGGAACTGATGGTCTATGGGGCCAACGGCTGTCTTCTCGTCCTTTATGCGCCGGTTAAGCAAGAAACCCAGTTTTCCGTTATCGTAGCCATACCGTTCAAGCGCCAGGCTTAAAAAGGAAAGGATATGGCTCTTGCGGTTATTCTGCAGGTCGATGACTATATCAAAATTATTCCTCCTTAAAAGCCTGGCCAGCTTAAGCAGGCCGGTGATACCTTTATCCCTGTTCTTGAAGTCGCAGACTAATAATTCGTCTATATAAGGGCAATTCAACAGCACCTCTTTGGATTCCTGGCCTACCAAAAAGGTGATCTTATAATTTTCCGGGAACCTCTCCCTTATGGCCTTCAGGGCAGCGGTTGAAAGTATCAAATCCCCCAGTGAACTGAATTTTATAATCAGTATCTTAAAGCTTGAAGCCGCCTCCCTGTAAACTGCCAGCGTACTTTCAGCCATTAATTCTATATTGTATTTTTCCTTTACCTTTTTATAGGCATTCTCCGCCAGCCGGCGGCTTAAATCTTTATCCCTGAAGATCTTCAATACTGCCTCTGCCATAGCCGTGGGCTCACGAGGGGGGACAAGCAGGCCGTTTTTGCCGTCTTCAATAATATCTATGACCCCTCCTACTTTTGTAGCTACAACCGGCACCCCCGCAGCCTGGGCCTCGATAATCACCCTGCCGAATGCCTCATGGGTAATAGTAGCAAGTACCAGCAGGTCCAGGTTCGCCAGTATTGCCGGGATATCCCTCTGAGAGCCTAGAAACTGGGTATAATTCCACAACCCCAGGCGCCTGGCTAAGACCTGCACCTGTTCTTTGTATGCCTCCTTAGAAGGAGGCGCCTGTCCGACTACCCATATCTTCAAGCGGGGGATAAGCCGGGATACCTTGGCCATGGCCTTAATAAAATAAAGATGGCCTTTTATGGGGGTGAGCCGGCCGATTATACCAATATTAAACTCATCCCCTCTTTTTTCATCCGGGCCCAGGTAATGAAACTTCTTAAGGTCCACGCTGCGCGGGATTACCCTGATACGCTCATGCGGCAGGTTAAAATCATCTATCATATGCCGGGCGATAACATTGCTTAATACGATCACCCGCTTGCCCCAGGACATAGGATAGCTAAAAAAGTGCGGTTTGTAATAACCATGGCAGGTAGTTATGAATATCCGCCTCATCCTTCGCGCGGCGAAATAGGCAATCCAGGCCGGCACGCGCGAACGCGCATGGACAATATCAATTTCTTCTCTTGTGATGATCTTGGCTAACTCAGGGATCATCCTTATTATGGAAAAAAGGGACTTCTTGTGCACGGGCAATTTATAATGCGTAACGCCGAAAGACTCCAATTCCTTTACCAGTTCCCCGCCGTTAGAGACCACCACCGCCTTATGCCCTTTATTGACTAAATACATGGCCAAATCAAGCGTCCCTGTTTCTACGCCGCCTACATTCAACTCCGGCACAACCTGCAAGATATTCATCTTAAATCACCCTGGCCAGCGCCTGACTTATCACATCCCTGTCTTTGACCGTATGTATTAAGGGACGGCGCAGGAGCAAATCATTGATGGCATTGTTTATTTCATCTGGATTAACCAAATAAATATACTGCTTATCGGAAAAATATTTCAGAAAAGCCTTATGCCTGGATGTCTGAGGCAAATCAAATACTACCACGTATTTTCCGCTTGAGGCCGCCTCGGAAATCATGGAAATACTCTCAGGCGATACTACCAGTATATCGCTTAACCCCAGTATGCCGCCTACGGCAAAGGGGAAATTCTTTTCGCTTTGGATGACCATAAATTTACAATAGGGGCTCACCCCAAGCTCACCCCTAATTAAACCTTCTATCTCATGGCTGCTGCGGCGCGAAGTAGTAACCAGAATATCCGCCTGCCACTTTTCTGCGGCTGATTTTACCTGCCGGATGACTTGCGCTACTGCCTTTTTTGACAGGCGGAAGTCTTTCGTATCCCCCCCGATCAACAGGCCCAGCCCAATCCTGCCTGTAGACTTCTTGAACCCGGCTGCCTCACCCATCTCTTCTGCCTGGGCAATGATGGATTTCTCATCTAAAACAGTAAGCGCCGCTTCAGTAACTGCTATATTACGCCTTTTAGGCGGCCTGTCATGATGAGGCATAATTACCAGGTCAAACCTGTTTAAAGAAAGAAGCTGGGGGCGCATAATGACAATGGACTTAGAAAGGCTGTCCCTAGAAAGTATGAAATTTACTGCGGATAGCGAAGCGCCGCAGGATATGATGATATCCGGCCTTAAATTAATCAAGGAAAGGTAGGTTTCTTCCTCCAGTGCCCAACGCAGGCAAAAAAGGCACCCTTGACAGCAATATCTTCCGGAAAAACAACTGCCCAACTTAAAAATATGGCGCCGGAATTCATCCTTGAATCTTACCTGAAGAGTCTCTACCCTGACATCTATTCCCTTTGCCTTAAGTTGACTGCAGGCTAATTGCGCCACTGCCTCAGCCTGGCGCAGGTGCCCTGTCTTGCTGTCGCTTAGAATCAGGACCTTGCGGCGGGAAGAATATTTCCATACTTTATATGTCCAGAGGTATTCCTGGGGATACCTTGAAATATATTTTTCAAAAACCCCCACTGCCTGCCTCAAGTTTATGCGCACAGTTTCATCTATATCCCCTGCTGTCTGTATCTTAAGCGGCTCCTCAATAATAGTGCGGATATACGGGCCTTTGCTGCGCACATAAAAGACCGGAATAAGCGCTGCGCCGTATTTTACTGCCAGCTTTATCGCACCCGAAGACATGGAGGCATCCTGCCCCAGGAAATCAACTAAAGTCCCCGCCCTGCCCCCCTGGTCTAAACTCATACCTACGGCCTGATTTTCTTTCAGGGCAGCGATAACCCCCTTTAGCTGATTGCCCCGCTCAATGATACGGCAGCCTTTCTGGCGGCGGTAAGAATTAAGCAACTCACCCAGGCGGGGATACCTCTGCTGGCGGACAAAAAGGCTGAAAGGAAAACCTAAGTACAGGGAGATCATATTGGACAACTCCCAGCTGCCGGCATGCACCCCCAGGAAGATTATGCCTTTGCCCCGGCTGAATCCTTCTTTGATATGCTCAACACCTTCAAAGGTGACATATTTACGCATATATTCTTTATCCATGCGCGGGATAAAAAAGATCTCCATAAGGTTCTGCCCGTATGCACGGTAGAAATCCTTAACAATATGGTTTAACCGGCAAGGAGGCAGCTTCCCTAAGAAAGCGGTCTTTATATTTGCGTAAGCTATGGCCTTATGACGCAGGTCAAAATAATAAAATAACTCACCGCATCTTCTGCCTAAATAAAGGCTCACCTTAAAAGGCAGCGCCCTGATAAAAGGGCCCAATGCCCTAAGCAGTATACACGCCCAGTAATCTATTATAGAATCCTTGTTCATCTTCATTGATTTTAACCTGAATACGCAAGGCAAGCACCTTAATATCTTCCTCATGAAAAATAAAGAGGTAAGGCAGAAATTTTGCCGCGTCCTTTTCCGTAGTAATAACCGTGTTTACCCCTGCCTTCTTGGCTTCTTCAATTATGCGGTTTATGTCCTGCGGTGAATAATGGTGGTGGTCGTTGAATACAATATGGCTGGCTGTCTCCATGCCCAGGACACCGGCCATTTTCAGGAAAGAATCCGGCTGGGCTATCCCGGAGGCTAAGACTACCGCCTTATCCTTAAAGCCGCGGGTATCCAAAAAAAGGCCCTCCCTGCCTAATTCATAAAAATACACCGGGACATAGGAAGAGCTAAAGACAGCTGCCGCAGGATTAACCCTGTTTAAAGAATGCCTTATATTTACCACCGCCTCTTTTCCTGCCCAATTAGTTTTAGTCAATACGAATATATCCGCTCTCCTAAGGCTAAAGAACCGCTCGCGCATTATGCCCCTGGGGATAAGATGGAAATTCCCAAAAGGACAACAGGCATCTATAGTTAATATCTCAAGGTCCTTACTCACCCCCCACTGCTGGAAACCGTCATCTAAGATCACCGTATCGGCAGAATAATCCCTTATTGCCTTTTGCGCCCCGCGGATCCTGTCTTTATCCACTATCACCGGTATATCCGGGAGGATATCTAAAAGCATAGCCGGCTCATCCCCCTGGCCTGCCTTCATTTTATACCCACGGCTTAATATCGCTACCTTATGCCCGTTTTGAGTCAAGTATTCTGCGATTAAGGCTACCAGGGGGGTCTTACCTGTGCCGCCGAGAGTAATATTACCCACACTGATAACCTTGCAGGCCAGTTTAACAGGCCTTATCCCTTTTAAGAAAGATAAAACGCCGACCGTAATACCATAAAACAAAGAAAGCAGATAAAATAAAGGCTTCCAGGCAAAGGAAAGCCTTCCCCTATATTTATCCGTAGCCAGGCTATACATAAAATCCTTTACCTTCAACATAAACATACCTTAATATGCAATAAATCACAGGCAACAGGAATAATCCCCGGATACTAAAGAAGGCTGTCTTTATCAAAAGGCAAGACCGCACCGGAGGCCTGGTCAATCTTACGGATTACTTTCTCTCTCGGTTTGATATTATTGTTAATAAAGCCCTTAAGCATCTGCCTGTCTTCTTCTTTCATTTCCAAAAAAGAGATACCGAAACGGAAGGTCTTCTCCTGCCAGGGTATAGCCCAACGCACCTTAGCCAGGGCCTCTATGGGCCCGTAAAAGATAACTTCTCCGGTATTGTTTATCCCGGTAAGGGATATCCATATACGAAGGAATGCGTTCTGCGGCAGGGAAATACCGGCCTGGATACCCATGCCCCCTTCGCTGACATCGATAGCCGTTGCCTCTATCGGCTCTTGCTGGCTGTATGTCCCGTTCCTGTAATCAAGGTATTGCCTGAATTTAACCGTAGCATTAAGGGCAAGCCTTTGAAAACGACGGCTGTCTTTAAACATGCTTAAATCTTTCCCGTAAGAATCAATACGCCTATGATCACAAAAAGAAACGCACCCATATACCTGATCAACTCCGGCCTTATATACCTGCTTAAGGCTGAGCCGAGAAAAACCGAGATAGCGGTGATTACTATATAGGCGGATACGGAACCCAGCCACACCAGCAAAGGCTTACCGGACTTAGCAGCCATGCCTATGCCGACTAACTGGGTCTTATCCGCAAGCTCTGCCATAAATACCGCCGTAAACGTAGCAAATAACAGCCTCCAATCCATCCTTCCTCCTTTATAAAATTACTCCCGGGGCAGGGGCTTTTTAAATATCCAGATGCTCCCTGCGCTTAGCGCTAATGCGGCTTTCTATGCCTTTATTCAACGACCTCCTGTCTATCATAAAATTACTGCCGGGCAGAGTTTTAAGGTACTTCTTTATTTCCGTGGTAATATCGGTAAGGGCAATAAGGTTAGGGATATTGCCTGAAATGTTATTGGCTATGGCAACGGATAAACTCATCAAAGGGATATTCCCCACCCGGCCGCTCCTATCGGTGGTAAATATAAAACCCTTCCCCCTGTCTTCTTCGGAATAAAAATCTCCTGATATCTGGTCAAAATCCGCGATAACCTCTTTGGCAATAAGTTCCGTCTTATCGGGTGAAGTTATCACCACAAAATCGTCTCCGCCTATATGCCCCAAGAAATCATCTTCATTGCCATACTTCTTGATATTCTTGGATAATATGGCGGCGGTATGCGTAATGACCCTGTCCCCTTTAATATGGCCGTATTTGTCATTGTATGTCTTGAAGTTATCGATATCTACGTAATGGAAAGAGAAATTCTGCCTGCTATGGATCTTCTCGGTAAGCCTTCTTTCTATGAGCCTGTTACCCGGCAGCCGGGTGAGCGCATTGGCGTTGAACTGGTGCGCTGCGCTTCTTAAAGCCAGGACTATCCTTATCTCCAGGTCAATAGGGTCAGGCGGCTTTATCAGGTAGTCATCCACTCCCTGTTCTATGCTTAATAAATCGCGCCTCAGTTGTTTTTTATCAATAAGCACGATGGTGGGGGTATAGGAAGTGAGGAAATCTTTTTTTATTTCCTTACAGACCTCAAGCCCCTTCTTATTGCCCAGGGCAGCATCGATAATGACCAGGCTGGGATTGTCTCCTTTTATATGGGAGATGACATCGTCATTTTCCTCCAGGACCGCCACATGATATTCCCAGGACTTAAGCAGGTAAATCAATATCTCCCGCAACTTCAAGTCCGGTACTGCCAGGGCTATTTTAATCTCCGGGCTCATAATCTCTTCTCCCCTTTTAGACCAAACGCCAAAAATCTTCCTTTTATAACTCCTGTCCCAGGCAATCAGCCAAAAGCATCAGGTTAGCTGCGCTAGCGCCTTTATTTTGCATGATTAATTCGCTGGCGCGTCTGCCCATGCGGCTCATCTGTGAACAATCGCACAATAAATCCGTAACGCCCGTTACTATGTCTTTTTCGTTATGCACTAAAAGCGCAGCCTTATTTTCCAGAAATAATTCCGCAATATCACGGAAGTTAAAGGTAAAGGGCCCGGTCAATATGGGTTTTGCCCACATTGCCGGCTCCAGCATATTATGCCCGCCTTTCCTCGCAAGGCTGCCTCCGACAAAAACAATATCTGCCAGGCGGTAAAAAGAAAGGAGCTGGCCGATGGTATCCAGTATAAAAACAGCCTGGCGCTCATGCCTCCAGGGATTAGTTAAATCCATAAGGCTTATGCACAACGGCCTGAACCCAAACCTCTCTGCCAGGGCCGCTACCTCCGCAGCCCGCCATGGATGCCTGGGGGCAATCAGAAGTTTTAAAGAAGGAAATTCTCTGGTCAGTTTTTTATAAGCGCTTAAGATAATCCTTTCTTCCGGGCGATGGGTTGAACCGGCGACAAACAAAGGCCCAGGTTCACCCTGCATAACTTTAAGGCCGCTATCCATATGCTCTTTTTTAGAATCGCTTATATCGCAGATATCAAATTTCATATTCCCCGTTACCTTTATTTTCTCAGGCAGCACGCCTAAGCGTATAAGCCTGCCGGCATCATTTTCAGACTGCAGACAAAAAAGGGTGACCTTATTCAGTATCGGCCTGAACAGGAATTTTAGCCAGAGATACCCCTTAAAAGAACCATCAGATACCCGGCCGTTTACCACTACTATGGGTATATGCTTATTATAAAGGCAGGTTATCAAATTCGGCCAAATCTCTGTCTCCGCAATTACTAATATCTTAGGCTGTATTTTCTTCAAGGCCGCCTTAACACAAAAACTGAAATCCAGAGGAAGATAAAAAAGAAAATCCCCCGGGGAAAGCGCCCCTGCGGCAACCTTATTCCCCGTGGGGGTAACCGTAGATAATGCTATCTGCCTGCCGGGATAAAGATGACGCAGTCCTTCTATCAAATGCCTGACCGCCATCGCCTCTCCCACGCTTACCGCATGCACCCAAAGAGGGCTGTTTAGATTAAGCCCCCCGGGGAATAAACCCAGGCGCATAAAAAACCCGCGGTGGAATTTACCTTTAAAGAAGTAAACCGGCAAATAAAACAATGCCACCAGTAAAAATATTAAATCATATATTAACCACATATTTCACCTATCCGCCCATGGATTTTGCCTATGGGGTATTTTAAAATGTCCCCTGCCGCTATGCCCGCGGATGGGCTTTATCATAAACTTTTTTCAGCCTTTCCGTGGTAAGGTGGGTATAAATCTGAGTTGTGGAAAGATTTGCGTGTCCTAAAAGCTCCTGCACGCTCCTTAAATCCGCACCACGGTTTAAAAGATGCGTCGCAAAAGAATGCCTCAAGGTATGACAGGATACGCCCCGTTTAATACTGGCTAGTTTTATATATTTACCGACGATATTCCTTATGCCGCGCGTAGTTATGCGCCTGCCGTTTTTATTCAAAAACAAGACGTCCGCTTCCTTTTTCCTTTTATCCAAATAGCCTCTTATGGCGGACATCGCGGTATCCCCTATAGGTACCAGGCGTTCCTTCTTGCCTTTCCCGCGCACCTTAGCCACCCCCCCGATAAAATCTATATCCTCTATATTCAAAGCGGACAATTCCGCCACCCGCATGCCCGTGCTGTAGAATGTCTCAAGCACCGCCTTATCGCGCAGGCCACGCTCATCTTGCGGCTTAGCTGCGTCTATAAGAAAACCTACTTCTGCCTCGGTAAGAAAAAGAGGCAGGTGTTTTTCCTGCTTTGGGCTGGCCAGGGTAGATGCGGGATTTGTCTTGAGGTAGCCCTCCCGGGTCAGGAAACGGAAGAATGACCTCAGGGCGGAAAGCTGACGCGCCACCGTACGGTTAACCAGGTTCTTCCCCTTAAGCACAGCCAGGTACTTTCTTAATACCAGATAATCTATCTTTTCCAAGGGCATATCTCCGATGAATTTCCGGAAACCTTCCAGGTCAAGCTTATAATTCAATGTGGTATGGCTGGAATAATTCTTTTCAATCTCAAGGTAACGCATGAATTTTTCCAGGTGGCGCTCCATAGTAGCTATCCTTCCTGTTGGGGTAGTGTCCTGGCGGTAAAGGTGCACTGGGGATATTTTGTGCATCCAAAGAAAGCCCCTTTACGGGAATGCCGCTCGATAATCTCACCACTACATCCAGGCTGGGGACATTTGATGCCGGTAGTAATGGATTTGGCGTTCTTACATTCAGGGTAGCTTGAGCAACTTAAGAATTTGCCTTTACGCCCCCATTTTATCACCATGGACTTGCCGCATTTATCGCAAATTTCCTTGGTCTCTACTACTTCTTTTTTTATGTTTTCCTGCGCGAAATCAATACTGACCTTGAAAGGGCCGTAGAAATCTTCCAGGATCTTTATCCTGTCTACTGAGCCTTCCTCTACGCCGTCAAGCTCATCTTCCATTAAAGCCGTAAATTTGGCATCAATAACTTTAGGAAAATACTCAACCAGTAAATCGCATATCTTAAACCCCAACTCCGTAGGATACAGATAGCCCTTAAGCCTGCGCACATAATCGCGATAAAGCAAAGTAGAAATAGTAGGCGCGTAAGTAGAAGGCCTGCCTATGCCTTCTTCTTCCAGTATTTTCACCAGGGAGCTATCCGAGAAATGCGCAGGCGGCTTGGTAAAATGCTGAGAAGGTATTAACTGATGCAATTTTAATATCTGGCCTTTTTCCAGTTTAGGCAAAGACCTGTCTTCCTTCTCTTCTTCCTCTCCTTCTTTTGTATCTTGAGGATCGTTCTTATGGTTATAAACAGCGCTGAACCCGGCAAATATAAGGGTAGCTCCGGATGCGGAAAAGATATATTTGCCCGCTTCTATATTTACAGTAGTGGACTCGTATACTGCCGCAGACATCTGGCTGGCCAGAAAACGGTTATAGATAAGTTCATATAATTTATACTGCTCCGGGCTGAGGTAGCCCTTAATACTCTCAGGCGACTTAGAAACAAGGGTCGGCCTGATAGCTTCATGCGCAGCCTGGGCGTGTTTCTTTAATTTATAAACATTGGGTTCTTTGGGCAGATAGTCCCTGCCGAATTTATCCGTAATAAATCCACGCACCTCTTTGATCGCCTCCGGCGCAACGTGTGTAGAATCCGTGCGCATATAAGTAATCAGGCCCGTAGGGACAGGCTCTTTGATATCCACGCCTTCATAAAGTTGCTGCGCGATAAGCATGGTGCGCGCGCCGTTAAATCTAAGCTTATTAAAAGCCTCCTGCTGCAAGGTGCTGGTAATAAAGGGCGCAGGCGCAAAGCGTTTCTTCTCTATATTCTTTATATCCGCGACCCTGAACTCCCCCTTCTTTAAGTCCTCGGTAATAACATCCGCCTGGTCTTTATTTTGTATCTGGGCCTTTTGGCCTTCTATCTTGTCTAATTTAGAGAGGAATAAATTAGTGGACTGGACATCGCTTAACTTGGCATGGATCTCCCAGTATTCCTGGGGGATAAAGCTGGTAATCTGCCTCTCTCTTTCTATGATCAATCTTAAAGCCACAGACTGCACCCTGCCTGCGCTCAAACCCCGGGCCACCTTCTTCCAGAGCAAAGGACTCAAGAAATACCCCACTATCCTATCCAATATCCTGCGCCCGGCCTGCGCTTCAATCATATTCAGGTCAAATTCGCGCGGCTTGGCAAAGGCCTCCTTTACGGCCGCAGGGGTAATCTCATGGAATACCACCCGCAATACTTTTTTATCCTGGAAGATCCGGTTTTTTATCTGCCAGCCTATAGCCTCTCCCTCCCGGTCAGGGTCGGTAGCTATATAGATGATATCCTTACCCTTAGCCTCTTTCTTAAGGGCGGAGAGCACTTTTCTGCGCGTAGATATTATTACGTAAGAAGGCTCGAAATTATTCTCTATACTTACGCCGAGTTTACTTTTTGGCAAATCAATGATGTGGCCCATGGAAGGGATTACCGTAAAATTTTCCCCCAGTATCCGGCTGATTGTCTTTGCCTTAGTCGGTGATTCTACTATAACCAGATAATTTCCTGCTTTCATATCCAGGCTACCTCTTCATGAATTGGCCGCTGGGCAGCTTATGGATCAACCGCCTTACCTGCAGCCTGACTATTGTTTCTGAAATATCCGCCACCCCCGCTCCTGTCTTCTCTATAATTTCATCAAGCAGCAAAGGCGAAGAAGACAGGAGATTATAAATGGTATTTTCTCTTTCGTTTAAATTATGAACAGGATTATCCTTCTTGGGCAGAACGGGCTCATTCTTAGGGGCCAGGGGGATATTCAATTCCTCGACAATATCTTCTACGCAGGAAACCAACTTTGCCCCCTGTTTGATAAGCGCATTTGTGCCTAAAGAATTAAGGCAGTCCACCTTGCCAGGCAGGGCAAAAACCTCCCTGCCCTGTTCTAAGGCAAAATCAGCGGTAATAAGCGCCCCGCTGTTAAGAGAGGCCTCAACCACCAACACCCCTAAACTCAGGCCGCTGATGAGCCGGTTGCGCCTGGGGAAATTTTGCTTCAAAGGCCCTGTCTCAATAGGAAATTCTGAAATAACCGCTCCATTCTCGGAAATAACCCCGCTGAGCTCCTTGTTCTCCGGCGGGTATATATGCCTGAAACCGCTGCCCAAGACAGCAATAGTCCTGCCTCGTTTTCTTAATGCCCCCCGGTGGGCGCAGGTATCTATACCGCGGGCCATACCTGATACCACCGTCAGGCCGCATTCAACCAGATCTCCCGCAAACCTCTCGGCGCAGGAAAGGCCGTAAAAAGAAGCCTGGCGGGAGCCGACTACCGCCACACTTAAATTATCTTCTGCCCTAAGGCCTCCTTTCACATAAAGAACAATCGCAGGATCAGGCATATATTTGAGGTTAAGTGGGTAATCCGGGCTTTCCAATGTAAGAATATCCAGGCCCAATCCCTTAGCCAGGCTAATCTCCCTGTCTATATCTTCTTGCCTGAAAGAATGGATTTTAGAGGCGATGCCCTCTCCGATACCAGAGACCCTCGTTAATTCATCAGGTGATGCCTTAAATATATTCTCCGGTTTTCCAAAGTAAGACAAAAGCTTATTCAGCCTGATACTGCCTATATCTAAGACCATATTCAAGCCCACTAATGCTCTTACGGTATCCATTTATCTGTCCTGCCTTAAAGAGCCTTCTTTAAATCCTGCAAGAAGGCCTCCTCTATTTTTGCCCCTGATTCCCTGGCCTTCTGCATATCCTCCCAGGCCCTGGCGTATTCCTTACGGTAAAAATATGCCACTGCCCGGTTATAGTAGGCATAGGCATGCCGGGGATTAATCTGCAAGGCTGAATTAAAATCCGCTATAGCCAGGCTATATTCCCCCTGGCCGGTATAAGCGAAACCGCGGTTGTAGTAAAACTCAAAGTCATTGGGATTTATTTTAATAGCGGCGGTAAAATCGGCGGCTGCCGCGGAAAATTTCTTCTCTGCCAGATAAGCCAGCCCCCGGTTAAAATAGGCATCGGCATATTCAGGGTCTAAGATTATGGCCGTATCATAATCACGGATAGCCCTTTTGATATCTCCTTTATTATGCAAGGCGAACCCCCGGTTGTTATATGGCCTGGCCTTACGGGGGGATTTAAGGACGGCATCGTTCCAAAGGCTAAATTCATCCTTCCAGCAAAAATTCCTGGCATACGTAAGGAAACAAAACCAGCTAAACAAAAATAATAACAACAAAACCATAGCCTTCATACTTTTCCTGCCCAAAAGATAATGCAGGCCCGACACAAGAAAAATGCCATACCCGGCCATGGCTAGATAAAGCCGGTGTTCTGCGATCACATCCTGCAAAGGCAGGATGCCGGATTCCAGGGCTAACGTCAGGAAAAACCAGAAGATGCCGAAAGAAACCAATTTGTATTTTAGAGAAAACTTCAGGGCGCAGAAAAAGATAACCAGGATAACGAATAGGCCGGATAAAGAAGAAAATCCAAGAAGGCTGTCTGCTATAGGATAATCATAATCCACATTCTGGTTCAAAGGCAGGAAAAGAAGCCTGAGATAAGTCAACAAGACCGCAGGCTGGGTGAAAAGGTACCGCCAGAAGGATATCCCGGTAAGCGGCCTGGAAGGACTAAGCATAGATGCCAGATTTACGAACTTGGTAAGAATGATAGTCAGGGGTATGACTAAAATAAGCAGGGAAAAAGGTAAAAGGTGCCTGCGGGATATTTTTTTGCCCGGGAAGAGAAAGAAATCGGAAAGTATGATCATCAAGGGAAGGGTCACGGATATTTCTTTAGAGAACATAGCCAGGATTGCGGTGAAAAGTGATGCGGCATAATAAAATCGATTGCCAGAGCGCGCCCCTTCTTGCCGGATGAGACGCCACTTAAGATAAAGGATAAACGAAAGCAGATAGAAAAAGGCTGCCAGAAGAGTAGCCCGCTGGATTATATATGTTACCGCCTCTGTCTGCAGGGGGTGAAGAAGAAATACCAAGGCCGTAAAAAGGGCAAGGATGCCGGCCCTGTTTTTTATTTGCGCCTTATCTAAACAAAAAGAAGGAAAAAGCAGCAGGGCGAGTCCATAAACAAGCATTGAAGAGCCTATGTGGATGATTATATTAACCAGGTGATAACCAAAAACATTGAGCTGTCCAATAAGGTAATTCAAGGAAAGGGAAAGATAAGTCAAAAAACGGGTAGGACAAAAATTCCAGAGGGCCTTAACATCCAGGGGGTGCCTGAGCACCTGGTTCTTTTCGATATAGGGATGCTCGTCAAAATGAAATGAATTATTAAAGGTGTTGGAATAAATAAGCATGCCTAAAAGAAAGATAATAACAAAATGGATTATCTTCATCTTGGGCCTGAGGTATTGCGGGCAGGCGTTTTGCATTTGTTCAGTTAGCCGGTGTGGGAGGAAGTCTTCTCATAAGGCTTTAGTTAGGTTTAAGTTTAAGGCTCATTATCATTTTTTAAGGTTTAGTTTCAAGATCTTGCCTGCTACCTCTTTTACGGAAAGCTTTGAGGTGTCAATTGCCAGGGGGACCTCCGCGTAATAAGGGGCGCGCAATTTAAACAAGAGCCGTATCTGCCCTTTGGGATCCTTGACATTTAAAAGGGGACGATGGCTAAAACCATGCGTCCTTTTCCATATAGTATCTATAGAGGCGCTCAAACAGATGGCCTTGCCCGTTTCCCGCATTATCTTTATATTATCCCTGTTTAAAACAATGCCTCCGCCGCAGGCTACCACGAAATTCTTCTCCCGGGATACCTCCTCCAGCGCCTGTTTCTCCAGCCTGCGGAAATAACGCTCTCCCTTTTCTTTAAATATATCGGCTATGGTCTCTTTAGCCTTTAAGGAAATCAACTCATCCAGGTCAAGAAAATGCCATTTCTTCCTTCTGGCTAATTCCCTGCCTACCGCAGTCTTTCCCGTACCCATAAATCCGACTAAATAAATATTGCCCATATTTTATATCTATAATTCTATCATAGGGTTAAGCCCCTGTCAACCACGCCCCATTAACGGAATCTCTTTACGCAGGAAATGAAACAGGGCCCACCGTAAAAACGGCGGGCCCTGATATTTCATCCCTGGTAAGCTGAAAGAATAACCTCTGTCAATTCCGCATGCGTCTCCTTGGAAACAGGATATACGGCATTGTACCAGCGTCCATCCTTTCCTTGCTGCCTAGGCATAGCCAGGAAAAGCCCCTTCTTGCCGTCTACTATACGCAGGCCTTTAATAATCAGGCCTCCTACCGCTATATCCACGAAGGCCTTAAGTTTAGACTCCCCCTCAATCTTATAAACGCGGTTAACCTGAAATACCCCCTCCATCAGTATCACCCCCCTCCCGCCTTCTTCTCGCCGCCCCTTAAAGATTTCCGCGGTTCTGGCTCTGCCTACAATAGACGCAGGGGGTAATATTTTCTAACGGATTTTTTTTATATAAGAACAGAAGGCTTCTTTTATATCCCTAAGATTATCGCTGCCAAATTTCTCAAGGAGGGCATCGGCTAAGACATAAGCGCAGACAGCCTCCGCAACCACTCCGGCAGCCTCAACAGCGCAGGTGTCAGAACGCTGCACGGATGCCTTCATGGGCTTATGGGTTAGAATATTTACGGAATCAAGGGGGGCAAGGAGAGTAGCTATCGGCTTCATACAGGCGCGTAAGATAATATCCGCGCCGTTAGAAACCCCTCCCTCTATGCCTCCGGCGTTATTTGTCCTGCGGTAATACCCGTGTTTCTTTGAGTAGAAGATCGCATCATGTACTGCGGAGCCAAACTTATCCGCGCAGGCAAAACCTAAGCCCACTTCAACCGCCTTAACCGCAGGTATAGACATTACGCCTGCTGCCATCCTCCCATCCAGGCGCCTGTCCGCATGCGCGTAACTTCCCAGGCCAGGAGGGACATTCCTCAACGTTACTTCAAATATGCCTCCTAAAGTATCTTTGCTTTTAATCGCCTCTTCTACCTTCTTTTTTGCGGCGCCCAAAGAAAACCCTCCGATAGACAGGACCTTACTCGATACTATGACGCCAAATTCACTTAAAAGCAGCTTACATATAGCCCCTATAGCTACCCTGCTTGCCGTCTCCCTGGCTGAAGCGCGTTCTAGAACATACCTGGCATCTCTAAAGCCGTATTTTAAAATCCCCGCTAAATCCGCATGGCCCGGCCGCGGACAGAGAACTGCGGGTAATCTTTCTATGCTATGGTCACGGTTTGCAATCAAGATTCCTATGGGACTGCCTAAGGTAAGGTGATTTTTCAAACCGCAGATTATCTCTGCTTTATCATGTTCTATCCTCATCCGGCTGCCCCGGCCATACCCCTGCTGCCTGCGTTTGAGTTCCCTGTTTATAAACAAGGCCCTTACCCGCAAACCAGCGGGGATACCTTCCAATATTGCCATAAGGGCCTTACCATGCGATTCCCCGGCAGTTAGATAACGTAGCATAAATTCCCCCTCCTTTTATTTACCCCACAGGCCGCGGCGGTTATCGCGCGCCTGCCGGTAGAGCTTGGAAAACAAATCCGCATATTTAACATTCGGCGGGATAGTCATTAAAGAAGCATACCCTGCCTTTATAATCTCGGCATTGATAAAGGTGCCGTCCTTTAAATATACATAAGCAAGTATACGGTTGTAACGGTCATACTTTTCTACGTCAAACTCAAGGCTCACCCTCTTGCCTTCGACCAGTTTCCGGGTAAAATCATAGGCCCGCCTGCCTAATTTCTGAATGGTGGTAATATCATTTCCGGACCTGCGGCTATCCCGGTATAATTTCCTTGATTCATGCATCTCAGGGGTATCCACTCCGATAAGGCGCACGCGTTCACCGTTGGCAAGTTCCAGGGTATCCCCGTCAATGGCCTTGGCGACTAAAACATCGGTGTATTTTTCGGAAACCCCGAAGGGAATGGTGAATTTTCCGTCTTCTGAGTAGTATATAGTGACCGGCTCATCCCCGTAAAGGTTTACTCCGCCTGACAAAGCCCATACTGCCGCCAAAATAATGATGCCCTTATTAAAATTCCCCATTAATTACCCTCTATAATCGGTGGGCGACAATCCCTGCCATCACCGCTATATCCTCAAGACACAATATATGGCAGATACTGCGGTCAAAAAGCAGGTTTGCCTCGGGGCCGAATTCTTCATCCCCCCGCCAGAAAATAACCAATACGGGGATACCCGCAAAGGCCTCTATGCGTATGCTGACATCCCCTTTATCAAGTCTCTGTCCGTCAAAATGCTCAAAGACAGATAATATCTTATCAGGGCACTTACCGTATTTTGCAATGAGTACCTCGATAACTCTTTTTCTAAAAGCCGGATAATACCCATCTCCTCCTGCCAACTCCCGGAAATCAACCCATTCTCCTTCTAAGGCCGCTAGGCCTTCCTGCCTCTGCTTTAAATAATGCAGGATAAGGATTGCCGTAAAATCACTGGCGGCAGTATTTTTCGATACCGAAAAGACCTTATGCCTGCTAAGATCTATCGTATATTCATCTGCCAAAAAACGCACTCCGGTATTATCGCGGACTCCCGTTCTTGCTAAATCCTCCCAAGCCTTTTCTATGGCAGCTGAATACCCCAAAACTCACTCACCCCTTGCCCCGAAATACCTCAATAAACCCCGATAAGAAAATCTGCTTTTTCTTTTTATTCTACTCTTTTTGGGTAGATAAATCAATAAAATTAGATTATAATGGAAGGGTCTGCGTGCCTTGTTATCAAATAAGGATTTGGATTTTTCCCTTAAGAAAAGATGATATACGACCGTTTCCAAAAAGAGGCTATTGATTATATAAACCAGGGGCACTCGGTTATAGTTTCTGCGCCCACCGGCGCAGGAAAGACCGCCATTGCCGAACACGTTATCCTAGCCTGCATAGAGAAAAAGATCGGCGCGATATATACCGCCCCCATCAAGGCGCTCTCCAATCAGAAATTCCGCGACTTCCAAAAGCAATTCGGGGATAATATCGGCATACTCACCGGAGACGTCTCCTTAAACCCAAATGCCCCTGTGCTGATTATGACTACCGAGATATTCCGCAATAAAATACTCAATGACCCCAAAAGCCTTGATAAATACTCCTGGATCATCTTTGATGAGGTGCACTATCTGGATAACTATGAACGCGGGACAGTCTGGGAAGAATCGTTGATCTTCCTGCCCAAACATATGAAGATACTCTGCCTTTCCGCCACCATACCCAACATAAAACAACTCTCCTTGTGGGTTGAGTCCATACACGATAAGACTGTAAAGGTAGTTATTGAGGATAAAAGGCCGGTGCCGCTGCATTTTTTCTTCCAGTGTTATGATGAAATAATCGATAACATCAACAGGATCAAAAGGGATTTTCCCGCGCGCCAAAACAAAATGAATACCCTGATAAATTATATACGCCAGGCCGAAGGCCTGCCCTGCATATATTTCGTCTTTGCCAGACGCAAGGCAGAAGAGCTTGCTGAAGGGCTGTACGAATACAACTTCCTGAATAAGAATGAGCAGGTTGAAATAAACAGGCTATATGATGAGCTATGTGAGCGTTTTGACTTAAAAAATGAACGGTCTGCCCAGATGCTCCTTCCCCTCATACAAAGGGGGATCGCCTATCACCATGCCGGCATGCTCCCCACCTTAAAAGAGGCCATTGAACGGCTCTTCACCAGCCGCCTTTTAAAAGTAATCTTTACCACCGAAACCTTTGCCTTAGGGATAAATATGCCCAGCCGCTCGGTAATCTTTGATAATCTGAAGAAATTCTACGGCCATTATGTCAGGCCTTTAAAAACAAGGGATTTTTATCAGATGGCCGGCCGCGCCGGAAGACGCGGGATGGATAAAGAAGGCTTTGTTTACTGCCGTATAAATCCGATGAGGATAAATTTAGCGGATGTGCGACAGGTTATCTACGGACAAGCTGAAGAGGTGAAAAGCCAGCTTAACACCTCCTATGCCACTATACTTAACCTCTATGAAGTTTATAAAGAAGGCCTTTATAAAATATATCCGTTATCCCTGCACTATTTCCAGGCAAAGAAACACGAACAAAAAGACGCCCTAAGGCTCATTGAAGCTAAGGTACACCTCTTGTCTGATTCAGGATATATCAAAGACAGGCAGCTTACCTCCAAAGGGCAATTCGCCAAAACCGTATACGGTTATGAATTGCTCCTGGCTGAGCTCTATGAAAGGAAGGTCCTTGAGCAGCTGGATGAATTCGGATTGGGGATAATCTCTACCGCTGTGGTATTTGAACCCAGAAAAAATCAGCATATGTCAGGCCTTTCTAAGACCAGCCGTAAGATTAAACGGGCCTGCGAAGAGATATGCGCGGAAATAAAAGCCAAGGAAACCAAATACTGTGTGCACCCTTTAAGCAAAATACCGTATTTCCACCTGAGCACCAGCATGGAGGCGTGGCTGCGCGGGACGAATTTTGACAAAATAGTGCAATTCACCGATACAGACGAAGGGGAAGTAGTGCGCTATTTCCGTATGGCGATCCAGATACTCAGGCAGATAAACGAAGCCCCGGTAGTCTCCCACCTGTTAAAAGAACGGATAACCGAAGCTGTCAGGGTAATCAGGCGGGACATTATTGATGCGGAAAAACAGCTGCGCGAGGGTTGATAACAAAACTCCCTGACTCAAAGGCCTGAAGATTCCTACGTCAGGGTTTAAAAACTGACCTTTTCTCCTACCCGGACCTTATTTTTCCTGGTGAAACCGGCGTTAACCTCCAATATATATTTTACCTCTACGGGCGGGCTAAATTCCGGACAGTCTTGTCCCTGCCTGCAGGCAGGTACATCCTCATCTATAGCTACAATCTCTTTTTCCCGGTTTATCCAGATTATATCCAGAGGAAAGCGCATATTCTTCATCCAGAAACTATGCCGGCCTTGCCGGTCATAGACAAAAAGCATGCCTTTATCCCCTTCTAATTTCTCCCTGAACATCAGCCCGAGCTGCCGTTGCGGCTCGGAATCCACAACCTCAATCACAACGCATACGCCTCCTATGCAGGCTTTCTTCTCAGGCTTAAAAGTACAGGAAGAACAATACAAGGCTGCCCAGAAAATAAAAATAATAACCAGGTGCATTCTAAGACGCTTCTTTGTTTTATCCATGCCAAGCCCAAGGTTAATTTATTTCTTGCTTCTCTTTTCTTTATATTCCCGGTAATCCACCAGGATCTGCTTATGGTCAAAGGCAAATTCGTATTTTTCTATATCATCCAGACTTATCACTTTTATCCCCATAGCATCATCCCCTGCCTGCGGGAGGCCTTCAGCCTGCGCGATAAATACCGTGCCTATGGTGTGGAAACGCGGGTCGCGTTCAGGGGAAGAATAAGTATGGAACTGCCTGGGTTCTTTAAGGTCTAAACCGGTTTCTTCTTTTGCCTCGCGCACCACCGCCTGCTCCAGGCTCTCCTTATAATCCACAAATCCCCCTGGTAAGGCCCAGCCAAAAGGAGGATTGCTGCGCTCGATTATTACTATGCCACGTTCCAGTTCAATAATAGCATCCACCGTAACAAACGGGCTCTTCAGTTTATTGACGATATAATCCAGGTAGCCTAAGGCATTTTGCCGGAAGATATCATAAGCCTCTTTATCGTATAGACAAAAACATACCTCTTCTAATTTATGGCTATCCTCTTTTAAATACCTGAGTACCTCCTGGGCCATAATCTTGGCACCCGCCTTAAGAGGAAACCCCCCTGTGCCGCAACCTAATGCCGGAAAGGCGATTGATTTTATATTCAACTCCCCAGCCACCTTAAAGGCGCTGTGAGAGGCAGCGCGTATTTTATGTTCATCGGTCTTAAAATCCATCCCCATAGTCGCAGCATGAATGACATATTTTGCTTTCAGCGCCCCTGCCGAGGTATAAATCGCCTCTCCTATTTTTATTGGACCTTTCTTTATTGCCTCTTCTTCTATGCCTATGCCGCCCTTCTTCTTGATTACCCCTGCCACTCCCCCTCCCATTACTAATTTATTGTTGGCGGCATTTACTATGGCATCCGTTGCTATCTCCGTAATATCCCCCTGCACAATGCTTATTTTCGTCTTATCAATAATCATATTTGCCTCCGGATAAGAAATAAATATGCCTAACGATGCCTATTGAGTGCCCGTTTCAGGCAATACCTATCAACCGCGCATATACTGCAAAAAGGCGAAACAGGAAGACAGATATTCTGGCCGAAAGAAACCAGCACGGTATTTAATGCTATCCACTTGCGCCGAGGAAATATCTTCTTTAATTCTTCCTCGGTATGCGCAGGGACCTTTGTGTTAACCCACCCCAGCCGGTTGGATATCCTATGAACATGGGTATCCACACAGATAGAGGGTATTTTATACCCCAGGCCTAAGACTAAATTCGCGGTCTTCCTGCCTACCCCTTTAAAACCCAATAAGGCCTCCATTTCAGAAGGCACCTTTCCGCTGAATTCTCTGATCAGCCTGCGGCTGATATCTAATATAACCCTGGCTTTATTATGGTAAAAACCTACCGGATATATCAATTTCTCAATAAAACGGCGGCTTAACTTTGCCATCTCATCCGCATTACCGGCTGCCTTAAATAACCTGTTGCTAGCCTCATTAGTGACCTTATCCTTGGTCCTTAAGCTTAAGATACAGGAAATCAAGACTTGATAAGGGCTGTGCTTGCGGGAAATCCGGGTAACGGAGGGGACAACGAATTTCTTGGCCTGTTTCTCAATCGCCTCAAACGTAATCAAAGCCTTATGCATATAATTGAGGGGGCAGTATTATCTAGCGGACGCCAACTGCCCGCGTAAACTTGGCCCAGGCCGCATTAATCTGCGCGACCAGACTGCTGCTTCCTATCTGCCTTCTTTTCTCACTTAAATATTTCCTGAACTCAAGGGCAATCACCCTGTCAGGAATAGAATCTATTATCTTATAAGCCTCTTTTTTATTCAAGTCCCTTATTTTATAGATTGCTTCTTCTCTGGTCATATCTTCCCTTATGCCATAGCGGCGCACTATAAATGGACAGTCTTTTATGACGCTATATATTTTGGCATAGCGCCGCAGGAATTTTTCATCATCCATTTTATTTAATACCGCTATATTATCTTTTTTTATCTTCTCCATATCTACCCCTAATAAAAACGCCTTGGCCAAAGACTTGAAGGTACCTGCTATTACCTTTTCTTCTAATCCGCCGTTCTTTTCTTCTGCCGCCGGCAAAACAGATATATTGCCCAAAGTTAAAATACCGCAGAAAAAAAACATAAAACAAATCAAAAACCTTATCGTAAAAACCGGACCCAAGAGATAAGGACACCTTGAATTCATCAAAGTACGCCCTCTCAAACGGTAAGCTTATATCCAGCGGGGCATCTTAGGCTAAATATCCGTGGCCATAAAAGAAAGGTTCCTCTCGATAAAACCAAGAAGTTTTTTTTGTGTCTCGGCAGGTATATGGTAAAACTCTACCCCTATGCCGGGGTGAAGCTGGAGTTGTATCTGTTTATCCGGGATCCATACCACCCTGGCTTCAATCTCTATCTCTTCTGCGCTGGGAGCGAGTTTAAGCTTAAGAATAACCTCATCCCCTAATCTGAACTTGTCGCAGCCGAAGATATAAGCGCCTACGGCGCTCAGGTTCAATATGTCCAACTTCAGGCAAAGCGGAGGATCGGCAGTCTTTGACTTAAGCTCTATCTTGATATCAATAGGCAGGCGTTTAAAACGGCGGCGCAATTGCATCTTCTTGATGTTTTCTATCGCCTTGTCTTCCTTAAAGCTTCTTACCGCATCATCCTCCGTTGCGTAAATATCAATCGCCCTATCCAGCCCGGAGATAGAAAAGACCCCCCTGACATGGGCCGGTATGTTGGTAAATTTCATCCTGCCGTCATTATTTGTTACCTCTTTATACGCCAGGGTTACAGCAGAGACACCCATATAATCTATAAAATCTACGTCTTCCAGATTGCATAATATATCGCAATAGCCATCGCGCAGGCACTGGCCTACTGCCTCAACCAGATTAGCCGAATCTACGTCAATACGGCCGCTCAAGTCCAATATAATTATGTTTTCTTTCTGTCTTGCCCTGATTTCCATTTAATGAGCACATAACTTACGAGCACGCAGTGCGAATAAGTTATTTGTGCGAATTATCCTGATATATACGACCACGCAGCGCTTAGCTGGCGGGGTATGAGCCCATAACTTACGAACACGTAGTGTGAGTAAGTTATACGGCCGAATTATCCCGAAGCCTGCGATGAAGATTTCGAAGAAATCTTCAGGCGCTTAGGCAAGGGATGCTCCTTTTTGCTTTTTGGATTAAATAGAACCGTCCCCTTTTGACTTGTAATATTAACATAGCCAAGAAGCTCAATCAATAGATTTTACCCATAAGACATAAGAAGCGCTAACTTATTTGCTGGCCCAGGAACATAATAGGCTGAAAATGCTCGATCTCTATAAGTTTCCACCTGCCCTTTTCCTTAATCAGCCTCACCCTTACTTCTTCCTTTTGGGCCTCCAGTATATTTTCTTTCTGTCCCTGGCTGTTTTTCCCTGCCACAAACGCCCTGACCTCAACGCGTGCCTGGTCCCTGGATTCATCTAACTTTATATCTATTTTATCCAGGTAAACAAATATATCACGGTAATAATCAAACGCCTGCCTGCCGGCATAAATCAAGCCCTGGCGGTCATTGCCGTATTTGTCCCGGTAATCCCAGGCAAGCATCTCTGAACAGGCTAAAAGGTTTTTCTTTTCCACTGCCTGTCTCGCCCGCAATATAAACTTATAAACCCGTTTTTCTTCGCTAAGAAAGGCCCTGTTTATTCCCAGATACAAAATAAAAACGGCCAGCGCTATTAGGCCGTAACGTAAATAAACCTTGTATTTACCCGCTTCGATGAACAAGCCTTACCCCTCCCTGATATCTGCCGTATACATTCCACACATAGCCAGGGCACAGATGGTTTTGGCATCCGTTATCCTGCCTCTTTTAAATAAACGCATTACTTCACTTTTTTTCAATGCCATGCTTGTAATGATTTCATCCTGCTCTGGCAAAGGATGTTCTTTTTTCAGGTCGCTTGCTTTATAAATATTTATCTCCTCCGTAGAATACCCGGGGACAGGATAAATCTTACCCAGAAAAGTAAATTTCTTAGCCGAATAACCTGTCTCTTCTATGATCTCCCTGCGCGCACAAGTTAACGGGCCTTCACCTTCCTTTAGTGTCCCGGCCGGCAATTCATAAAGGTATTTATTTATCACCGGCCTGAACTGCCGTAGAAAAATAATAGTGTCCCTATTTAAAAACGGTATCACCAAGGCAGCCCCCGGATGCCAGATAACCTCTAAGTCCACGGTATATCCGTTAGGTAACTTCACCCTTTTCTGCATAAGGCTGACCAGCCTGCCTTTATATATATGTTTTATCTTCTGCAAATTATTCCCCGATGATCTTGACTAAAACCCTTTTTTTTCTCCTGCCGTCAAATTCTCCGTAGAATATCTGCTCCCACGGCCCAAAATCCAGCTTGCCTGCGGAGATTGCGACTACCACTTCCCTGCCCATAACCGTCCTTTTTAAATGCGCATCCCCGTTATCCTCACCCGTTTGATTATGGCGGTATTTATCTTTCCCGTAAGGAGCAAGTTTTTCAAGCCAGGCAGCAAAATCTTCATGCAGCCCTTCTTCGTCGTCATTTATAAAAACACTCGAAGTAATATGCATGGCAGAGATCAGGCACAACCCTTCCCTGACCCCGCTTTCTTTCAGGGCCGCCTCTACCTGGACAGTGATATTAATAAATTCCTGGCGGGAACGGGTATTAAACCATAGGTATTGGGTATAAGACTTCATGGATTTTTCCTTCTTCTTTTCTCCTGGATAGCTTATCTAGATATCTTTAATATTTTATAACACAGCACGCCTGCGGGGATTTTAATCTCTATGGTCTCCCCTTTCTTATGACCCATCAGGCCCTTGCCTAACGGCGAAGAAACAGAAATCTTGCCCTGCTCATAATCGGATTCCACTTCTGAAACAAGGGTATACTCCAACTCCTCTTCGGTTTTTATGTCTTTTAACTTAACCTTGGCCCCGATAAGCACTTCCTCACAACCGATATTCTCATGCTCAATGATACGTGCCCGGCTAAGCTTATCCTCAAGCTCGGAAATCCTTGCTTCATTGAACGCCTGCTTGTCTTTGGCTGCCTCGTACTCGGCATTCTCCCTTAAATCCCCAAACCCCCTGGCCCGGGCTATCTCTTTGGATATTTCTCTCCTGCAGGTATTCTTTAAATAATTTAATTCCCCCATTAACTTTTCATACCCCTCGCGCGTCAAATAAACATCCTCAAAATCCATAATTACCTCCTAATGAGCAGACAACTTACGGAGCGATTATTTTATCCATCTCCGACGTAAGTTGTAGCCCCTTATAAAGGGGCGTCTGCGAATTATCCCGAAGCGTACGCAGAAATTTTCTAGCGCTTGCGCTAGAAAAATTTCAAGTGCTTACGCAAGGGACATCCTGATAAACCCACCCTCATAACCCTAATTATGATAATGAGTTCTAAGCGCGAGAACCGTCCCCTGATTTTTTAATTAGCTTCCTGGCGACGCGTAAAGCCTCTTGTTTATCTTTTATCTTCCCGATCGCCTGAAGCTCCTCTATCTCAGAAAGAATCTTTCCGATTAAAGGAGAAGGCGATATCTTGAGACTTTTTATCAAATCATCCCCTGTAATAAGGCGAGGGGGCTTTTTGGCCTTTGCGTTCTTAAAATACTCCCTGATCAGGCCGTAAACCCCCTTTTCATGCTGTATCCGCGACTCCTCTGAAGTCAGGGGCCCCTTGGTCGCCCGCTGGTCAGCCAAAGAAAGCAAAAGTATACTTAATGCCTCTCTTGCCGTATCCCGGAAATACCTGAACTTGGCCCGGGCAGTAATATGTTTATTATCCGCAAGATAACCAGGCCTAAGGTGCCAGAAGACCATCTTGCCTAAAGAATCTGCTTCGTCATTGGAAAGTTTAAGCCTCTTAGCTATTTCCTTGGTAATATTCCAACCTATGCGCTCATGGCCATGGAATTTAGTCTTTCCTTCCTCATGGACTAATGCCGCGGGTTTGCCTATATCATGAAGCAGTATCCCTAATTTTATTAATCCGCGCCTCTTCCTTTCACCCGATATGGCCTCATCAAGGTAGCCCTGGATATCCTTATTCCTCCCCGTTCTTTTCAACAACAATTCAAATTGCCTTAATGCCTCTAAGGTATGCTGCCATACATCCAGGTGGTGATACGGCCCCTGTTTGACCCCGCGCATAACCTCGATCTCAGGGATGATGATATTCAGTATCTTCAGGCTGTCCAGCTTGCTGATAGCCTCAAATGCCAGGGGCCTTTGCAATATCTTAAACAGCTCATCCCGGATACGCTCAAAAGAAACCGCCGCTAAAAGCCCTGCCTCTGATTTTATTCTCTTTAAGACCTCCCCGTCTATCCTGAAACCAAAGACAGAAGAAAGGCTGAAGGCGCGCAGCATCCTTAAAGGGTCGTCACGAAAGGCCTTATCGTCCGTAAGCCTGATCAATCTTTCTTTTATATCTTTCCTGCCTGCGCAAGGGTCAATAATTCCTTTTTCCCCCGCTTTTAGATCCGAGGCTAAGGCATCCTTTAAAGAAAGGGCCATGCTATTGATAGTAAAATCGCGGTGCCGCAAATCCTCTTCTATTGACTTGCCGCGGAAATCCGCAAAATCCAGGGTATAGGTCTTATCTTTTATCCTCTTTACTACGCGCGCACAGCCGTGTTCTTTATCCAATAACACAAAACCGGCAGAAATCCGGCGGGCAAGATACCGGGCGAAATCAACTGCCTTCTTTTTAAGACAAAAGTCAATATCAGGGCTACCCTTTCTTACCCCCAGGTAATTATCACGCAGGTATCCTCCCACTAGGTAAAGTTCAAGCTTACTCTGCTCTGCCTCATGAAAAGCAGCCTTTAATAATGCCCTGTCCTCCTGAAAATCAAATAGCCTCATTTTACCTTTTTAGATAGGCACACCTCTGCCTGCGTGTTTGGATGTAGCAGACAGAAGAAAATCCCGCCTTGTATATTTGAGTTTTATAAAGATTGTTACTGGCTCTGTTTGAATACCTCTGATTGCTTTATCACTTCGTCTTCCACAAAGATAGGCACATGCGCCCTCACTGCCAAGGCAATGCTATCGGAAGGGCGCGCGTCAACAGACCTGGTTTCCTGGGAATGCGTGGTTAAGATGATCTTGGCATGAAAGGTGGATTCCTCCAGTTTATCAATGATAATCTTTGTGATACTCGCGCCAAGATTCTCGATAGTGGAATAAAGCAGATCGTGGGTCAGGGGGCGGGGAGGGTTAAAACCGGCGATTTTCATTTTTATCGCTGAGGCTTCACCCAAGCCGATAACAATAGGCAGGAGGCGCTCTCCGTTCTTTTCCTTAAGGACAATCAACTGGTCGTGCCTTTTCTCATCGATAACAATCTTGTTCAATTCCATCTCTACCATACCAGAGCCTCGCTTGCTTATGCTTCCTTAGATTCCCGGTAACAGGTTTATCTTATCCCCTTGGGACCACGTTTTCCCTTGCTGAGTATATCTTTTAATTCCACCATAAACTGCCCTACGTCTTTGAATTGGCGGTAAACGGAAGCAAACCTGACATAGGCTACGTCATCAATCCCTTTAAGCTTCTCCATCAATAACTCTCCTATGCGGGAAGAAGGCACTTCCCGGTCGGATTTCCTCTGGATAGCCCGCTCAACCTGAGTTGCAACCTCCTCCATCTTTTCCATCCCCACCGGCCTTTTTTCACAGGCCTTCATAATACCGGAGAGTATTTTTTTACGGTCAAAAGGCTGGCGCCTGCCGTCTTTTTTAATAACCATTAAAGATACTTCTTCTACATATTCATAAGTGGTAAAACGTTTGCCGCATTTCAGGCATTCGCGCCTGCGCCGGACCGCCGACTCCTCTTGTGTGGCCCGCGAATCAACAACCTTATCCTCCTTATGTCCGCAGTAGGGGCACCTCATATCTTCCTCACCCTTATCTTGGCTTTTTTAAGAAACTCCCGGGAGAAATCATCGGGGTAGTCTCCGGAAATAACAACCTCTTTAACCCCGGCATTGATCAGCATCTTGGCGCAGATTACGCAAGGATGGTTAGTAACATACAAAGTGCTACCCAGAGTGCCTACGCCATAAAAGGCAGCCTGAAGCAAAACGTTTTGCTCGGCGTGCAGCCCCCGGCAAAGTTCATGCCGCTGTCCGGAAGGGACCTTTAATCTTTCCCTGAGACAGCCGATATCCAGGCAGTGCTTGAGCCCTTTAGGCGCGCCGTTATATCCGGTAGCCAGTATTTTTTTATCTTTCACCAAAACCGCCCCCACCTTACGCCTTAGACAAGTAGCCCTCTTAGCCACAAGGCTTGAAACCTCCAGGAAATATTCATCCCAGCTGGGCCGGTGTTTTATTGCCTTAGAAGAATGAATGTTTTTTTTCATCATAATTTTTTATGCCCTCATTATGCCCTGCGTAATTCCGGATAAAGAGGGAACTGCCGGGTTAATTTCAAAACCTTCTCTTTGACACGCTTAAGCTTATTTGGGCAAGAATCAGCCTCTATGGCCTCATTGATCAAGAGGGCGATTTTGCGCATCTGCGCCTCTTTCATCCCGCGGCTGGTAACGGCAGCTGTCCCTAAACGGATGCCGCTGGTTACCCCCGGGCCCTTACGGTCAAACGGTATAAGATTCTTATTAACCGTGATACCTGCTTCTCCTAAGACTAAAGAGGCCTCGGCACCCGTAATGCACTTGGGGGTGAGGTCAACCAACATCAGGTGCGTATCCGTTCCTCCTGAAACTATCCTGAAACCTAAGAGAGACAAATTGCGGGCAAGTTCCCGGGAATTGCGCACAACCTGCTTTTGGTAAACTTTAAAACCAGGTTGCATCGCCTCCTTAAAGGCAATAGCCTTGGCGGCAATAACATGCATAAGCGGCCCCCCTTGTATACCGGGAAAAATGCGCATATCTATATTCTTGGCAAATTCATGCTTGCAGATTACAAACCCGCCGCGCGGGCCCCTTAATGTTTTATGGGTGGTAGAAGTAACAAAGTCCGCCCAGGGCACAGGGGAAGGATGGACCCCGGCTGAGACCAGGCCTGCTATATGCGCCATATCCACAAAAAGATAAGCGCCCACCTCATCGCAGATAGCGCGGAATTTCTGAAAATCTATTATGCGCGGATAGGCAGAGGCGCCGGCAAGTATCATCTTTGGCCTGTGTTTCTTTGCCAAAAACATAATCTCTTCATAGTCTAAGGTCTCGGTCTTGCGGTTGACGCCATAAGTTACTACATTATAAAACATCCCCGAGAAATTATGGGGATGCCCATGAGTAAGGTGCCCGCCGCAGGCAAGGTCCATAGTTAAGACCGTCTCTTGCGGCTTCAAGGCGGCAAAATAAACAGCCATATTCGCCTGCGAACCGGAATGCGCCTGGACGTTCACGTGTTCAGCTGCGAATAGTTTCTTTGCCCGCTCAACAGCCAACTCCTCTATCTTATCCACATATTCGCATCCACCGTACCAGCGGCGGTGGGGATAGCCCTCTGCGTATTTATTGGTTAAAACAGAGCCTTGCGCTTCCAGCACTGCCAAAGAGGCAAAATTTTCCGAGGCAATAAGTTCAAGATTATTCTGCTGGCGCATAATCTCTTCTTTTATTGCCGCATAAATTACAGGGTCAGTATCTTTTATATGCCTCAAACCTTATCCCTCCTTATATCCCGCTCAATCTTGATTATCTGATTTAAACGCCTCCTATGCCTGCCCCCTTCAAAAGGGGTGTTTAACCAGACACTGGCAATCCTCTTGGCCTGCGGCTCATGGACAAAGGCAGAGCCTAAAACCAGGATATTGCTGTCGTTATGCAGGCGGGAGAGCCTGGCTGCCTTAATATTATAGACAAGGGCAGCGCGCACACCGCTTAAACGGTTGGCAACAATACTATTGCCTATGCCGCTCTTGCATATTAATATCCCCTGCTGGCACCTGCCGAGAGAAATCTCCCGGGCCAGGTTATAGGCAATCACCGGATAGTCACAGCGTTCTAGAGAATAAGCGCCGAAATCCTCTACCCGGAATCCTTTATGAACTAAATAAACCTTTAACTTTTCCTTTAAGGCAAACCCCGCGTGGTCAGAACCGATAATTATCTTTTTCATTTCCTATTGCCTTCTTTGTCTTTTATATTATATCGCTGATCTTCTCTATCGCCTCTTTTATCACCCCGAAGACCTGGGCGTAAAAATCAGCCTCATATCCTATGGGGTCTGTAATATCCAGGTTATTATCCTCTATTTTAGCAAATTCCTTTAATAAAAACAGCCTATTTTTTACCCCCGGGGCAATTTTTAAAATATGCTCCTCATGCACATGTTCCATTACCAGTATTAAATCGGATTTTTTCAGCATCTCGGCAGTTACCCTTTTTGAACGATGGCCGGATACATCTAAGCCTTCTTGCATCAAGACTTCCCTGGCTTCAGCCGTTGCCCCGAAGCCGTCTGCCAGCATAATACCCGCGGATAAAACTTCTATGCCCTTTCTTCCTTTTTCTTTAAGCCTTTTCTTCAAAAGCGCTTCTGCCATTACCGAACGGCAGGAGTTACCGGTGCAAACAAAAAGCACGGTTTTTTTACCGGCAACCTCCTGTATATGGCTAGTCCCGATAAATCCTTCCCTGAGCACGGCCAAAGGCTCAACCGTCAAATCCACTACCGTTGACTCCTTGCCCAGGCGGGTCGGACCTGCGTCAATAGCAAACTCTACCATGCCCTGTATATCTTTTATGGCGGCGGGGAAATCGCAAGGCGCTGTCCTGCCGGATATATTTGCGGAAGGGCAAACAATGGCCTTAACCGCGGATAATTTTATTATCTTTAGGGCAGCTTCCTCATCCGGCATACGCATACCGATGGTGCCTGAACCCTTCGCTTTCAATACCAGTGTCAACGGCCCGGGCCAGAAGGCATCCATAAGTTTGTATGCCTTAACCGGAATGTCCAAAGCCAGCTCTTCTACTTTGTCTTTATTGCTGATGAGCAGAGAAAAAGGCTTATCCTGCCTTTGGTTTTTTATCCTATAAAGCCTGGTCATGGCTTGGGTATTATCTTTATCCGCAGCTATGCCATACACTGTCTCCGTAGGCAAAACCACTAATCCCCCGCCTTTTAAAACCCGCGCCGCTTCCAACAGGCAGCCTTCATCAGGGTTTAACGGATCTACCTTTACTATCTTAGCCTGGGGCATTCTTCATTCAAAGGGTAATTTTTATTTTCTTAATCTGCGCGCACATCTCTTTCTTATGGCTGCTCAATACGGCCTTTATTCTTACATCCTCAATAGCCAGGACCTCCATAGCAAATATGGCAGCATTCCTTGCGCCGGCCTTGCCTATAGCCATGCAGGCAACCGGGATGCCGCTGGGCATCTGAACAGTAGAAAGCAATGAATCTAACCCTTTTAAGCTTTTTGTCTCAATGGGTATGCCGATAACAGGCAAGGTAGTATGAGCGGCAACTACCCCTGCTAAGGCAGCTGCACCTCCTGCGGCGGCAATGAATATTTTCACTCCCCTGCCCGGGGCGCCCTCAATGTAACGCGCCAGCTCCTTGGGGCTGCGGTGCGCAGACAACACCTTGATCTCAAGACTCACCCCGAATTTTTTAAGTAAATATGCTGCCTCCTGGACTATCTCCAGGTCTGATTTGCTCCCCATAATAATACTAACCGAAGCCCTTCTCATCTCTTCCCCCTTGTCTTCAAATACTCTTTGATTATTGCCTGCTTATTCAAGCAAGCGCCTTCATTGCAATATCCTTCCTGTAATGCATCCCGCGAAAATGAATCTTCTCTACAGCCTGATATGTCTTCTGGATTGCCTCTTTTATAGTACCACCCATGCCCGTAACCCCCAGCACTCTGCCTCCGTTGGTAATTATTTGCGTCTTGCCATTTACCTTAATCAGTTTTGTCCCGGCATGAAATACCATTATATCCTGCATACCCCCTGCCGCATCCAGGCCGGTTATTTCCTGGCCTTTCTCATAGTTCCCCGGATATCCGCCAGAGGCGCAAACCACGCATACGCAGGCACGCCCATCCCAATGCAGGCTGCCAATCTCACTTAGCCGCCTTCTGCTTACCGCAAGCATGACCTCAACCAGGTCAGACTTAAGCCTGGGCAAGACCGCCTGGGTTTCCGGGTCGCCGAAACGGACGTTAAACTCAAGGACCCGCGGCCCTTCCTTAGTCAGCATAATTCCGGCATATAAAACACCTCGGTATTCTATCCCTTCTCTGGCCAGGCCGTCTATAATACGGTAAATGATCTTCTGCTGGATTTCCTTAAATAAGCCTTCAGTTACCGCCGGGGCAGGAGAATACGCGCCCATCCCGCCGGTATTTAAACCTTTGTCCTGGTCAAAGACACGCTTGTGGTCCTGGCTGGAGGCTAAAGGGACGACTTCTTTGGAATCCGTAAAAACCAATATGGAAACTTCTTGGCCTTCCAGTAATTCCTCAATGACCACTCTGCTTCCGGCATCCTGGAATATCCTCTCCTCCATCATTGCCTTTACTGCCTGTCTTGCCTCATCTTGAGTATGTGCTACCACAACACCTTTGCCCTGGGCTAAACCGTCTGCCTTTACCACGCAAGGCCCCTGAAACTTATCAAGATGATTAAGGGCTTCCCTAGAATCCGAGAAGACCTTGAAAGAAGCAGTAGGCAGGCCATACTTAGCCATTAATTCCTTTGCAAATACCTTGCTTGATTCAAGGCGCGTGGCCGCCTTATTGGGGCCGAAAATATCCAGGCCCTGGCGCTGAAATTCATCGGCAATGCCGCAGGAAAGCGCTGCTTCAGGCCCGACCACTGTCAGTCCTATTTCTTCCCGCCGGGCAAAATCCAGGAGCCCCTGCACATCCTCTGCCTTTATATCCAGGCATTCTGCCAGGGAAGATATGCCTGCGTTGCCAGGGGCGCAGAATATCTTGTCCACTAATTTAGACTGGGCGATCTTCCAGACCAGGGCATGTTCCCTGCCCCCTGAGCCCACAACTAAAACCCTTATCTTTTCACTCATATTATCAGATCAAAAAACAGGCATTGTTTAACGCACAAAACCATTGGCGTCAATCAAAAATGCGGTAACCGGGTCATAAACGCCTGCGCGGATAAATAACTTAAAAAATTGGTGTATGTCGGTAGCCAAGACAAGTATAAGTAAAACAGCCAGGGCGGCATAACGGTAATTGATATTTTTAAATCTGCCGGCTAAAGAAAGGATGCCCAGGGCAGCAAGCGCCCTTAAGAATATATCCACAAATAACACCAGTCTCAAGTTAAAGAAAATAAGCATACTGAATAATACCAGCCCCCCCAGGCTGTAGACAACCGCTAATCTTCTTCCGAAGCTATCCTGGAGGCGTACAAAAGAACACATCCCTGCCAGAGAGAATATATAGACGCCGGGAGAAATGAGGAAGAAATCAATAAGGTATCTAAACCATGGCCCTTTCTGGAATTTCAGGGAATAGGCAATACTCCTGGGCATCTGGGAATAAGTAATATATGTATGTAAATAAGCCTGCAGGCCGCCTGCTATCCAGGCGCTGACCAGGAGGTAAATCAAAGGGGATAAAAATAAGGGCACTGCTATGCGTAAAGGCATAACGCAATGCATTTCTTTGCGGTAATAAAAAGCAGCCAGCCCTAAGCAGGGATACAATAATAAAACCGACTCCTTGGCCAGGAAGGCAGTGGTAAGAAAAACTCCCAGGCATAACGCATCCCTCATCCTTTTATAACGCCAGCTGCGGTCGTAAAATAAAAATATCCCCGCCGCTAAGAAGGTAAAGAAGGAATCTGATAATGCCCGGCGGGATAAACCAGCGGCAAGCGGAGAAGTGACCAGTAATAAACAACTAAGGAATACTACGGATGGGCCAAACCACTCACGCAGGAGAAAATACCCCAGGATAATCACCCCGATACCAGAGATAAGAGAGACCAGCGCCAGATTAAAGAAGCTGTAGCCGCCCAGGAGCTTACCGGCCAGCGTACAGGCAGCTATATAAGCTATACGCAAAGGAAGCGGCCCCTGCCTGAGGGTCTCATTATCAGGAAACTGCTGCACAATATAACGTATTGCCGCCGGACCGTCTGTGCCCAGGGCTATGGCGAATATACGATACATCTGTTCATCAAATCCGCCCAAATGAGCGCCTGGAAAAGTCAACACCCGGAAGAACAAGGCCAATAGTAAAAGCAGGATAAACAGTCTTTTCGGACAGGAAAAATATAAGGATAGAGAAGAAAGGAGTTTTAAAAGTAGCTTGCGCAACATCCAGTTTTCTGTCTAAAAGGAGATTAAGCTAATATATCACTGCCTGTCTTTTCCCGGCGGTAACCTCACCGATTACCCAGGAACGCAGGTGCATCCTTGAGAAAGCTGCTTTTATTTGCAAGGCGCTTGCCGGTGAAACAATAAGGACCATGCCAATACCCATATTAAAAGTGCGGTAAAGGTCCCGTTGAGGTATATCCGCTTTTTTCTGTATGATGTGAAAAATCTCCGGGGCATCCCATGCCTTTGCGTTTACCCTGATACCTAAGCCGGCAGGGAATATCCGGATGATCTTATCATAAAAAGCGCCTCCGGTAATATGGGCAATGCCTTTAATGGCAGGGGCCCTTGCGTTATTAAATATCTCCAAGGCCTTTAAAACAGGCTGCACATAAATAATGGTAGGCCTAAGTAACTGGGGGGAATATTTCTTAAGTTCTTTTTGGGAAAATACGCGGCGCACCAAAGAAAAGCCGTTGGAGTGCAGGCCGCTGGACTCTATGCCTAAGAGCACATCCCCTTGCCTTATATTCTTGCCGTCAATTATCCTGGAGCCTTCAACTGCCCCTACGCAGAATCCCGCCAGGTCATATTCGCCTTTCTTATAAAATCCGGGCATCTCGGCAGTCTCCCCCCCCACAAGATGACATCCTGCCTGGCGGCATCCTTCGGTAATCCCTGCCACCACCTTGACTAATACCTTTTTTTCTATCTTCCCGGTAGCAATATAATCCAGGAAGAAAAGCGGCCTGGCCCCTGTGCACAACACATCATTCACATTCATCCCCACCAGGTCAATACCTACGGTATCATGCTTGTCCGCTAAAAAGGCGATCTTCAGTTTCGTGCCTACCCCGTCAGTAGAAGACACCAAATAAGGATGGCGGTAATCCCGGGCAGGGAACTTATACATACCTCCAAAACCGCCTATGCCGCGGGTAAACGGTTTAATCGCTTCTACAAAAAGATTAGCCTTGTTTATATCCACCCCCGCCTTTTTATAAGTTACTTTACGCATCAATATATACCTCCCTGGCCGCAGCAATGAGACTCCAGGGAAAATTTTCCCTCTCCCTTTTGCGGCTTAAGCGGATACTTTCCTGTCCAACAGGCGGTGCAATAATTTTCGCTGGGATGTATCAGGCAATTCAACATCCCCTCCATACTTAAATACCCCAGGCTGTCTACCTCCAGATACCGCCTTATCCTTTCTATGCTCCCGTATTTATGGGCGATAAGCTCGCTAGGCTTATGGAAATCTATACCGTAGAAACAGGGAAAGCGGTGAGGCGGGCAGGATATGCGCAAATGCACCTTTTTTACCCCTGCCTGGCGCAGGCTGCGTATGCGTATCTTGGAAGTAGTGCCCCGCACAATGGAATCATCCACAATGATAATACGCCTGCCGCGCAAGACACTCTTAAGCAGATTGAATTTAACCCTCACCCCAAGATCCCGGGAATCCTGCGCCGGCTGTATGAAGGTTCTGCCTACGTAATGGTTGCGTATAATGCCCATTTCTAAGGGTATCCTTGAGCAATGAGAATAGCCCATAGCCGCGGAGAATCCGGAATCAGGCACAGGGATTACAAAATCAGCCTCTGCCGGATGCTCCTTAGCCAGTTGTTCCCCGAGCTTACGCCTGACCATATGCACGGTCTCACCAAAAACAATGGAATCCGGCCGGGAAAAATACACATGTTCAAAGGCGCAAAAGGCATGCCGGTTGCGTGGCTTAAGTTCTCTGGGTTTAACGGACCTAAGGCCGTTCTTATTGATAAGGACTATTTCACCAGGCAATACCTCGCGGACGAAACGCGCCTGGATAAGGTCAAAGGCGCAGGTCTCAGAGGCCAGGCACCAGGCATCACCCAGCTTCCCCAGGCAGAGCGGCCTTATGCCTAAAGGGTCTCTGACACCGATAAGATTATCACTATCCATCATCACTAAAGAATAAGCGCCTTTAATACGCCTCAAGGCATAAATCAACCTGTCCTCAAGGCTTCTTGCCCGCGACCTGGCCATGAGATGAATGATAATCTCAGAATCCGTGGTGGTCTGAAAAATAGAACCTGCCTTTTCCAGGCCTTTGCGTAAAGTAAAAGAATTAACCAGGTTCCCGTTATGGGCAATACATAAAGCGCCTTTAGCATACTCAAGAAGGAGCGGCTGGGAGTTCTTGATTACGCTTGAGCCGGTGGTTGAATAACGCACATGGCCGATAGCCATACGCCCTCTCAGATGAGAAAGGGTTGAGCCGTCAAATACATCGCTGACCAGCCCCATGCCCTTATGCACAGAGACCACCCCGTTATTATTCACGGCTATGCCGCAGGCCTCCTGGCCCCTATGCTGCAAGGCATACAGGCCTAAATAATTCAGCCAGACAGCGTCGCGATGGTTAATGATACCGAACAAACCGCAATGTTCCTTAGGCTCGTCTTTATAAATATCTTCTGACATAGTCAACCCCGCTTTTAAAAACCAAGAAACCATCTCCTAAACCGCTTCTTCTGCCCGCATTCTTTCTGGGCCCCTGGGAAAATGTTATATACCTCTCCGGATGCGGCATCAGGCCAAAGACCCTGCCGCTTTCATCGCATATACCGGATATATTATCTTCTGAACCATTGGGGTTATCCGGATAACCGGTAGGATTACCTTCTTTATCGCAATACCGGAAAACCACCTGGCCTTTTTTCTCCAAACGCCCAAGCACAGCATCATCCCGCGTAATAAACTTCCCCTCCCCGTGCGCTACCGGAAGGTAAATCCTCTCAGGCAGCCCATTAGTCCAGGCGCACCTGCCGGATAACTTAAGATAAACCCAGCGGTCCTCAAACTTCCCGGAGTCATTGATAACCAGGCTTGCCTCCTGTGATAAAGAACCATTGCCGGGCAAAAGCCCACTCTTCACCAGGACCTGAAAACCGTTGCAAATACCGATAATCAATTTCCCTTCTCTAAGAAAGGTGCATACCTCACTTTGAAGTTTATACCTTAACTCATTAGCCAGGATCTTGCCTGCCGACACATCGTCTCCGTAAGTAAAGCCTCCGGGTATAGCCAGCACCTGGTAATTCTTTAGTTTCCTCTTTCCTCCTGCCAGCATATTAATATGCACTAACTCTGCCTGAGCGCCCGCCTGATTAAAGGCAAAGGCAGTCTCCTGGTCACAGTTGGTGCCCGCGGTCCTTAAAACACATACCTTAGGCCTGGCCATAGAATCTCTTTATCGCCTTGACTACATCTTGGGGTTTATCCGCTATCGTGAATATTTTTAATTCCTCCCGGGTAATATTCCCGTTTACTGCCACAGTATCCGTAAGCCATTTAAGCATTCCCTGCCAGTATTGCCTGCCAAAAAGCACTACGGGAAACCCGGGGATCCTATGTGTCTGGATAAGGTTTATGGCCTCGAAGAATTCATCCAGCGTGCCGTAGCCTCCCGGCATGATCACGAATGCCTTGGCATACTTGACAAACATAACTTTACGCACAAAAAAGTAACGGAAATCAAGCAGGATATCCACATAAGGATTTGGCTTCTGTTCACTGGGTATCTGAATATTCAAACCTATGGATTTACCCTTAGCCCTCTTTGCGCCTTTATTGGTCGCCTCCATAATGCCCGGGCCGCTTCCCGTAATAATAGCATACCCCTCCCTGGCCAAAAGATAAGCCACCTCTTCAGCTAACTTATAATACTTGTCCCCTGGCTTGGTGCGGCTGGAGCCAAAGACAGAGACTGCCTTGCCGATACGTGAAAGCACTTCAAAGCCGTCTACAAACTCCGACATAATCCTGAATATGCGCCAGGTATCCTCATGCAGAAGATCTCCGCTTAAAGCCTTATCCTTACCCATAGACAATCTCCTTTTTCTTTACCACCTTAAAGGCGCCTGCCATGCCTCTTTTAATTCGGAAATATCCGCGGACAGGCAAACTTCTCCGTCTAGACCGCGTATCCTTAATTCCTTATTTTGAGAGATATGCCCGATTATTCCAAAAGGAAGGCCTGTCAAGACCCGCTCAAGCTTACAGCGGTGTTCTCTTTTGACCTCCAGGATAAAACGGGAATTTGATTCTGAGAATAAAACTAAATCGTTCCTCTTTTTCCCGCCCCCCAGCCCATATTCGCCTTCTCTCATCCGGCAAGGGACCCCGGATAAAAATGCCTCTACCCCAAGGCCGCCTGAAAAAGCCATCTCTGCCAACGCCACCCCTATGCCGCCTTCGGAACAGTCGTGCATAGCTTGAACCAGGCCTAAAGAAGAAACCTTAGAAAGTGCCTGAAAAATACGTTTTGCGGCCTTAGGATAAACCCTGGGCACATTATTACCGATAAAGCCGCCAAGCAAGTCGTAATAATGAGAACCTCCTAGTTCATTATAGGTATAACCCACAGCATAAACCAAATCCCCCGCATTCTTAGCCTCCATTGACACCACCTTGTCTGTCGTATCCATCACCGCCATGGCAGAAATCAGCAGGGTCCCGGGTATAGCTAGGGATTTTCTGTTTACCTTATATTCGTTATTCAGGCTGTCCTTACCGGAAATAAAAGGCACGCCGAAACCCTTGGCAGTATCATAACAGCCAAGGGCAGCCCTCACCAGGCTGCCGAGCCTGTCCGGTTTATCGGGGTTTCCCCAGCAAAAATTATCCAAAATAGCCGCCCGTTCAAGGGAGCCGCCGACTGAGATAATCTGACGCAGGGCTTCGTCTATGCAAGAAGCTGCCATCCAATAAGGGTCAATAAAACCATAGCGGAAATTTATACCGTTGGAAACAATCAGGCCTTTGCGGGAAGAGAGCACCGGCCTGACCACCGCCGCATCTGTAGGCCCGTCATTTGATATCCCTACCAGCGGTTTTAATACCGAGCCTCCCTGCACCTCATGGTCATACTGCCTGATAACCCATTCTTTAGAACAGATATCATAACGGCCAAGCAGTTTAAGAAGAAACGGCTTAAGGTCTTTGAAGACAGCAGGCCTTGGCTCTTTGTGCTGTGATTGAATAAATACTGCTTTCTTCTCTATTTGCGGCAGGCCATCATGCAGGAAACGCATATCCAGGCGGCAAACCAGGCTATCTTCATAATATAACTCCAGGCGCCCTGTGCCGGTAAATTCTCCGATTACCGTTGCCTCAACATTCTCATCGTCAAAAACCTTCTTCAGGCGCGCGATATTATTCCTAGGAACCGAAAGGACCATCCGCTCCTGTGATTCAGAGATCCAAATCTCCGTATAAGAAAGGCCTTTATATTTAAGAGGGACCTCCTCCAGGCATACCCTGGCGCCTAACTCCTGCCCCATCTCACCTACCGCCGAAGAAAGCCCTCCTGCCCCGCAATCGGTTATTGCGCTGTATAAACCGGCGTCGCGCGCCTTAAGCAGGGCATCCAGCATCTTCTTTTCCTGAATGGGATTGCCGATTTGCACCGCGCCGCTTGATATTTCTTCTGACTGATGGGTCAGTTCCCCCGAAGAAAAAGTAGCCCCGTGTATACCGTCCCTGCCGGTCTTGCCTCCCACTACTACAATAAATTCCCCCTTCTTAGGATGCTTAAAAGACTTATCCCTGGGCAGGATGCCTACGGTGCCGCAATAAACCAGGGGGTTGCCGACAAAACCTTTATCAAATAATACCGCGCCGTTAACCGTAGGTATGCCCATTTTATTGCCGTAATCCCTAACCCCAGATACCACCCCTTTCATTATTCTTTTGGGATGCAGGGCGCCTGCGGGCAGACTGCTAAAAGGATAATCCACAGGGCCAAAACAGAAGACATCCGTATTTAATACGGGTTTTGCCCCCAGCCCCGTGCCCATGGGATCGCGTATCACCCCCCCCACGCCTGTATTCGCCCCGCCAAAAGGCTCAAGCGCAGAAGGGTGATTATGCGTCTCCACTTTAAAGCAGGCATTGTATTTCTCATCAAACCTGATCACCCCGGCATTATCTTTAAACACAGATACGCACCAGGGCTTATTTAACTCCCGGGTGGCTCTCATGATGGTAGATTTCAGCAGGTTATTGATTACCTTTTGTTTACCCCTGCCTTTTTCTCCCAATAACCGCTGGCTATAGCGGATCTTGCCACGGAAGGTCTTATGCATACAGTGCTCTGACCATGTCTGGGCGATAGTCTCCAATTCGCAATCAGTGGGGTTGCATCCGCTGCGCTGAAAATAATTTTTTATCTGGCGCATCTCCGTAAGATTCAGAAAAAGCTGCCCCTTACGGCTTATCTCACGCAGTTTTCTATCAGAAGCGCCTAATAAATCAACAGTTACTAAATTAAACTTATACCCCGGATGAAGCGCCCCTTGCTTTAAGGAAGCGGCTTTCTTTATGCTGACAGGTTTAACTACATGCTGGATTAATTTGTTATAAAGAAGTTTTTCTGAAATAGTCTTAAGTTGACGCGGGCTGATCTTGCCTTTTATGGTATACAACCTGGCCGACTTCACGGATATAACCCCTTTTACCCCTAAGTCGCTGATGCCTTTTAATATGGACTCTTCACTGGGCTCCATCACCCCGGCATTATAGGCCACCTCAACCGTCATAGTGGAATCTTTTCTTGCCGCAGGCGCTCCGGAAGAAGACAGACGGTACCCTTGAAAAACCTCATCCGTAAGAAGCTCCTTTGCTATTTTTTCTGCCTCATTACGCGTTATATCTCCTTCTATATTATAAACCTGCGTAAAATAAACCGCGGCAACAGATTTTATCCCCAAATCCTGGATATCCCTGGCAATGCCGCAGCCTAAGGCATCAAATATGCCGCGTTTGTTTTTTATTTCTATCCGGTATATCATGGTATGTCTCTTTGAGAAACCAAAAAAGGCAGGGTATGTATTTTGCTGCAACGCTGCGGTAAGGCCAGGGCCGTCCTATAACTTCAGCCTCTTAAAGATCTTATCGACGTTGCGCAGGTAATAATCTAAATTGAATATGGAGGAAATCTCCCCCCGTGAAAAACGGCCCAGAAATCCCTTATCCGCAAGAATGACTTTCTGAAAATCCTCATTTTTATTCCAGGCCTGCATAGCGCATCGCTGGACTAGATCATAGGCGCGCGTGCGGCTTAGGCCCTTATCCATAAGAGCAATCAAGAGGCGCTGGGAAAATATCAAACCCCTGCTTTTCGCCAGGTTAGCCAGCATATTATCCGGATGCACCATGAGCCCGTCTATGACCTGGATAAACTTATCCAGCATGTAATCCAAGGCCAGGGTTGAATCCGGCATAATTATCCGCTCTACGGAAGAATGGCTTATATCGCGCTCATGCCAAAGGGCCACATCCTCCAAGGCTGCCAGGGCGTTGCCGCGCAATATACGCGCTAAACCGCATATCCTCTCGCATATTATCGGATTTCTCTTATGCGGCATAGCAGAAGACCCCTTCTGCCCCCGGCCAAAAGGCTCCTCTGCCTCCATGACCTCTGTCCTCTGCAGGTGCCTTATCTCTAAGGCGAATTTCTCAAGGCTCGCGCCGATGAGCGCAAGGGTGGCCATATATTGAGCATATACATCCCGTTGTATAACCTGGGTAGAAATAGGGGCGGGTTTTAAACCGAGTTTACGGCAGACATAATTTTCTATCTCCGGGTCAATATTGGCGTATGTGCCTACTGCCCCGGAAATCTTGCCTAAAGAAACCGCATCCTGTGCCTGGACTAAACGCTTTATGTTGCGCCCTGTCTCATCAAACCATAGCGCCAGCTTCAAACCGAAGGTAGTCGGCTCAGCATGCACGCCATGGGTACGGCCGATACAAACCATATCCCGGTATTTTCTGGCCTTGCGGGCAAGCAGGGCATGCAATATCTTTAAATCATTCAGCAGTATATCAGAGGCAGCTTTTAATTGCACCCCTAAAGTAGTATCTAAAAGGTCAGAAGAAGTAAGGCCCAGATGCAGGTACCTGGCATCCGCTCCGATATTCTCTGCCAGGTTATTCACAAAGGCTACTACATCATGCTGCGTCTTCTCTTCTATTTTTTTAATTTTCCGCAGGTCAAATTTAGCCTTCTGCTTGATCCGGGAAACCGCTGCCTTAGGCACCCTACCCTTCCTGGCCAGCGCCTCTAAAGCAATTATCTCTATGGCAAGCATGGTCTTAAATTTAAACTCATCCTGCCAAATCTTATCCATCTGGGGCAGGCTATAACGCGGGATCATTATTCAAACCTCCTTAAATTAAAGAAAACAACTCTTTTATTATAACAAAGATGCGCCCATTTATCAACACATTCGTATGCCCGTATATCAACACACGCCTAAATATACCCGCCTAACCGGATATATTAAACTCCTCCCCGCCCACCCGCTTAAAAGGATGCCCTTCGGCATCACAAGGGTTACAGAATCCGTAATCCTGACAGAGAAAAAACCCTCCGGGTAATACGATATGCAGGTTTTTGGCGAATATATTCCCCATTTTTTCTCCATGCCCGGTATAAAGTTTATAATGGCAATTATACATATCCCCGCTAGGAGAGAAAAGCACCTTATTCATCCGGCAATAAACAGGGCGTTTCTCCTTCTGGGAGAAACCCTCTGTGTAATCTTGATAATTATATATGCCATCCTCCTGCTGATAATTAATGTCATAGCCTTCTTTACAGGGGTATAATTTCCCCTGGTAATACCCCAGGAAACGCTGCACCTTGACTAAAGGATGCGCCTTTAATAATTCCTTTTTATAACGCTGTATCTCCTCCATATGCCCGGGGTGGCCGACTATAAATATGGTGTGCACTTTAAAGCCTGTCTTTTTGACCTTAAGCATATTCTCAATAAATTTATCCAGGGGGGTATAAAGAAAATGAAAGGAGCCGTTGAATTTGAGGTAGTACCTTTTTCTGATCTGCCTTAATTGCGCGGCATTGCCGGAAAAAAAGGGAGAGGTAAAATTGGAGGTAACGGTAATATTCCAGTTACGGTCAAGGTTATTGAGGATATAAACGAAGTCCGGATGCAGAGTAGGCTCTCCCCCGGTAATGGAGATCTTCTTTCTTTTGGCTGGCCTGAAGAAACGCCGTTTAACCCTGCCGGTAATGGAATTCAGAGCATCCACCCATTCCTTCCCGGAAACAAGGGGATAATGGGCTATCGGCTGGTTAGGTAAAGAAATCTTCTGCACGCAATAATCGCATTTAAAGGTGCAGGCTAAAGTCAGAAAAACCCCGAAGTAAGATTCAAAAGGCGCCTCAATTATTTTTCTTTCTAAAGACAATTTTCTTCCTTTCTCATATGCATCCCCTGCCTGGATATCCTCTCACTTAAAGGCTGCCCTTAATTATAACACCAATAGCCAGAACATAAAATTTAATTTTTAAAGATACCTGCTTAGTGCTATAATGAGGCCTATAGCTACCTCTTAAGAGAAAGAGACCAAGAAGATTGAGATTGGCATACAATAACCTTGTTAAAAAGGAGGCTTATATGCCTGAAGATCTTAATGTATTTGAATTGATAAGGCTGGTCTTTTCCTGGCTCAACCCTATAATATTTGTCATAGGGGTTCTCTTATTAGCGGCTACTGAAAAAACATTTAAGAAAATAGAAGAATTCTTTGACCAGGAGAAAGGGTTTAAGAAAAGAGTGGTGCCGCTTTTGGAGAAAGATGCCTTTAATTTCCAGCAATGGACCATGAAAAACAGGCGGATAATCGGCCTGTTTTCTATTATTTATGTTATCTGGTCAGCCACCATATTAAGGTAATTTTCCCCGCTTAATCCTGCCGGGAATTCCCCCGGTATTTTCAGCCCAAGCTTAGGAATAAATAAAAACCAGTAATCTTCTTGCTGGTTTTTATTTATTGCAGGGCTCAACTCCCCTTTAAGCCTATCTGCGATTCTAATCTTCTTACTCAGCTATTTTTGTCTTAACAGGACAATGCCGCTTATTACAGACAATATTATGGTTACGTAATTATAGATAGCCCAGTAAGTGGCGTTATTCATAGCCATGCCTATAATTGTATAAATCGCCAAAACCAACAACAACAGCCCGATTACTTGGTTCTTTTTCATAACCGCCTCCAAACGACTGTTAATTGGTTTTTATTCATCTAATAATGTTTATAATAAAGAATACCACCGCTACTATGGAGAAACCAGCTAAGAATATCCCCATTATTTTAGTATTGCGGATTTCTTTTTGCATAGAGATGGGTTCAATACGCCAATTTATCTTTTCATAAAACTTCTTTTGGATTTCAATAGTCAGTTCAGGTTTAAAAAAGACGAATAGGCCGATTATAATGCTAGCCATAGGAAGTAAGATTAGAATAAACTGTGTATTTATAATCCAATCGATTACTCTCATCTCTCCCGCAATGTCCTTAGTGCCCATAGGATAAAGCGGATGGGCAAGAAAATCAAATAGAGGATCAATACTTTAACTATAAATACTTTACCGAAAAAAGAAATTGATAATTCAGACCTATAAACCGCATTAGAATTTACACAGCTTGATTCTCCTAAATCAGATTTAATACGTGCCGTATCTATAAATTCCCTTATCCGTTTTTCAATAAGTTTTGGCGGTGGATGAAGAGCTTCTTTTATAATCTCTTTAGAATTATAACCACTACGAATCTCTGGATATATATTTATAGTGTATGTTTCTCCGTTAAGAAACTCCAATTTATATTTTGGAAATACAACGGGCATTTCAGGAAGAAAACGCAGGATTACATACAATACAACAGCTAACCCTATTATTATCATCCCTTCTATCGCTATTATCCGCTTAATCTTTTTCTTATCCATTCTTGATCACTCAAGCAACTATTAATTGGTTTTTATTCATCTTTTCTTAAAGGTCTTTAATTTGTCTCTATACATCTGCTTCCTTTCTCTTAATAACCTTGATATATCCTTCTGTCTTCTTGTAATTCTTTCTCTTGGCATTACCTAAAATATTCCTTTTCCCTAAATGTACTTACCGCATGTTTTGCAATTAGTGAACTTGCTATATAGATCTCCTTTTGCAGAATAAAAAAGCAACCCCCTATTTTAAAGAATTACCCTTAGATTTTGCCTATTTTGGCCCTATAACCACTCTTTTGTGGTTGTAGGTGTATTATATCATTTTTAAAGTATCATTTAAGGATTTTTGCAAAACTCTTCGCGATAGAAAGAAATCCGCTCAGACCAACAAAAAAGCGGAGACTCTTAATCCCAGAATCTCCGCCTTCTCTTTTATATGGTTGCGGGGGTCAGTATACTAAAGAACTATACTTCTGAATCAAAAGCAACCATATTATATAGAAATAGAGCAAATATCAAAAAATCATGGACATAAGAGATAGATTTTATGTCCGCTTTGTCCGGTCATTTTTGGATAGAAATTGCATAACTCTTTGGGAGATTAAGAGATAAGGTTGTCCACCTCTCTTTATCCGGACATAGGCAATAAATTACTGCTTTTAGAAACTACAGCCTAGTAATTCTTTCTTCATTTGGCTTTTTACAATTTTTTCAGCCTGCAGCCAATAATCTAAATCACGGCTATGCTTACACCCATCCTTTTTCCAGAGCTCTTCCGCCTTTACTCTTATATAATCGGTTAGGTCAATTTCTTTACTTTTCTTTTTCATAACAACTCCTTTCTTGGGCTAATTTGTATTTATCCCTGGCGGAGTTTTCTTCCAATTATATCCTTGTGCCGCTTCTTCATAGCCCAACTTAAAAAGCTCTCGCATTTCAACGGGGTCAAAAAGCTCCCTGGCTTTTGATACATGGGTTGCCGGGATATAAGCAAGATTAAAATCTCCCTTACCATCTTTCGTAAATAAATATAACTGAAAAAGATCTCCTATGCTCTGGGCGTTTGTGATCGTATCTACGGCACGTTCAGTTATCGCGAAAAGAGTATCATGAACTTCTTTATAGACAGGATCTACATAACCGTTCCTTATCACGTAAATTTTATACTTATTCCTGTGGACATCGATGCTCTTTTCTTTAAGCGCTTTATCAAACCCCTGCAGTACATCGTAAAGAAAAAAAACCTGCTTACTTATCCCGCCGTCAACATGCATTTCATCATAGACTCTGTCACCGACCTCTACGTCCAAATAAACCGGAGGACAAGCAATGGGTATAGATGCCGATGCCAATATAACCCTGCGAAACAACTCTAAGGCTTTATCATCTCCTATAGAGGCAACCTTACCCATATCCCAGATAACAAGCCGCTCTGCATCAAGATTAGTCGTGCCTATATAAAGCCTGCGGCCTCCATTATACTCAATAGCTATTTCCTTCATTAATCGCGCATCGAAATAGCGCTCAATCAAAAGCTTTAATGGAGTGGTGCTGGCGATGGAATTACTGAAAGGAATTCTTATACGTGGCGAGCGTACCCGCATAATGTCTTTCGTAGAATACTGCGTGTATATTTCCTTTAATTTTTCATCGTAGCTGCTGCCCAAAAAAGCAAACGGCGCAGTTATCGCTCCGGTGCTTATGCCGGTAACCACCTTAAAAACCGGCCGTGTGCCAGATTGCGACCAACCACTCAACAATCCGGCACCGTAGGCGCCGTTAGCCGCGCCCCCTGAGATAGCAAGCATTGAATATGTCCGACTGGCTTTGAAATTAAAAAAAAGCGGGCCTTCTCTTTCTTCCTGCTCCAACAACTTAACATAATCATTTTTAAAAGAATCACTGGGGCTACCGCTGAACGCCCTGATATCCTGCATGCCGAAAACCCGCGCGCTACTTAATAAATCCGGCGGGATAGCATGCCGTACGCTTGCGCACCCGGAAATAAAAAAAATGAATATACTAAATAAATATAGTAGTTTTCTTGTCACTATCCGTCTATACATCAAAATTTTCCATAGATTCTAAGGAATCAATAAGCATTGAAATGCCGCTTTCTATCATTCTTTTATCCTCTTCTCTCAACCCCCCAACAAGCACCCTGAAAAATTGTTTTCTGTGCGCCTCAAATTTTGCTAAATAATGCTTCCCCTTATCCGTAAGCGCAACAGTCACTTTCCTTCGGTCTTTATCGTCTCGCTGGCGGGCGAGTAGTTTATGCTTAACAAGCTGATCGGCAAGATTCGTTGCAAATGCGCCGGAAATAGACAAATCTTTTCTTATTCTATTCATCTCAACCGGCTTGCCGCTGCGCAGAAGAGATAAAACATGGAATTCAGAAAAAGAAACCCTTTGGCTCAAAGAATAATGCTGAGCGCGGGCATGCAAGCTCCGCATAAGCCTCTGGAGCAAGCCGGAAAGCCTTAAATAATAAGACTCTTCAAACACTGAGCTCTCCTTTTTCAATAAACGACAGGCTTATAGCAACTACCTCTGGATCGTATAACAAACCGCTATTTTGTTTAATTTCCTGCAGGGCTACATCCATACTTAATGCCGGTCTATACACCTGTGGAGAAACCATTGTATCAACCACATCGGCAACGGTGACTATTCTTGTGACAGGATTAATGTCCCTGGCGTGCAGGCCGAATGGATAGCCTGAGCCATTTAGTCTCTCGTGGTGCTGAAGCGCAACCTCCGCAGCTATGGATTCAGGCCTTATGTCTTTCAAGAAATGATAACCCAACTCCGGATGCTTCCTCATTATCGCAAACTCATTGTCATCAAGAGCGCCGCGCTTATTAAGGATCTCTTCCGGTATTTTAATCTTTCCGATATCATGAACAATTGCTGCAAAATGGATGTGCTTAATATCTGCGTCGGAATAACTCATTTTTTGAGCAATAGCGCACGCAAACCGGGCAACACGCCTTCCATGAGTATGGATCGTTTCGTTCTCGCTTAACATCTTCACGATTAAAAACAACGAGTCAAATTTTTTCATTCCCTTAATGTTTTATAAACCTTTTCTCAAAACATTGAAGATACCAAAAGACAACCGGCACGAGAACAAAAGTAAAAATGATCGAGGCCAGCATCCCGCCGATCATCACCGCGCCCATCGACTGCTTGATCTTGCTCAAGCTCCACAATTGCGGTAACACGCCCAAGATAATGGCAAGCGAGGTCATGATAATCGCCCGGAATTTATCCGAGGCACCCTGCCAAAGCGCATCCTTGACCGCCACCCCCTCTTTCATCTTTACCAGGGTCTGATCCAGGAGCAAGATCGCATTATTCACCACCATACCTACCAGCATGACCATACCCATCATCGAAGCCACATTCATGCTCTGGTTGAGATAAAATAGTCCTAGAACCATTCCGGCGACAGAGGCAAGCACCGTAGTCATAACCGCCAAAGGATAAGCGATCAGCGAATTCATGATCGCGCACAATAACATAAATGTCAGAATGATCGCCAAAATAAATGCCCGACCCAATTCAACATTCGTCTCTTCCATATACTCCGAATATCCGGAGTATTTATAGCTATAGCCGTCGGGAAACTTAAGCGCCTTGAACTGTTTATCCAACTTCTTACTGACGATCCCCATGGAGCTCTTGCCCAAATAACCGTCAATGCGGATAATCCTGTTGCGGTCACGGCGCCAGATGGTTGGAACGGCCTTATCGGTCTTTAACTCTCCTAGTTCGTTGATAGGAATAAGCCCTTTGCGCGAAAGAATGGATATTTCCTTGATATCGTCAAAATTCTGAGCATAGACATCATCCATCTCCACGTTAACCTTATATTCTTCGCCTTTCTCTTTGTAAATATTGGAATCCTCGCCGTAAATGGAGTGCCGCATCACTGCTCCCACGCTAGCCGCGTTAAGTCCGAACTCGTTAAGCTTCCCCTCATTGGGAATTAGGCTCATCTGCTTCTTGGGGCTTTTATACGAAAGGACTACGCTTTGGAAATCGCCGCTTTTATACATTGCCTCTTTCATCTGCCGGGCCAAGTCCGCCATAACCGTGTAATCCGCGCCGTAAAGATCTATAGCTACGTCGCCTTCAGACATTGAGCTCATACCCTGCCGTACGCAATACGCTTCTGTATCCGGAATCTTGGAGATAAAAACAATCAGGTCGTCGATAATCTGCATATCACTGCGTTTGCGCTTGGTTGAAGGGGCCAGGTCCAAGGTAATCTTGGCGTTTTCCACGCCGTTTTGTCCGATATTGGACAAGTAAGCGCTTTTCTCGGGTATCGTCTCCAAGTAAGCTTCGATACGCCTGACCACCTCCTCGGTGCGTTCGATGGTCGAGCCTTGAGGAAGGGAAAAGTTGATGACAATCTTGTTCTCGTCAGACTTGGGATGGAAATCATTCTCCACATAGGGGAAAAGCAAGAACGAACCGATCAGCGCTAAACAGCAAAAAGCAATGGTCGAGCGCGGAAAACGGAACATAAGCTCAAATATATGCTTATACTGCTTCTTAAGAAATTCCATGGAGCCATCCATAGAAGCCGGGATCATTTTTATCCTGTAGCCGATCATCTGCATCAGCCCGGGCAGGGAAGGTTTCTTGGCTGTCTTGGACTGAAGCATTGCCGCGCACAACATTGGAGTCAGCGAGAACGAAGCCAGTAATGAAAAACAGGTAGCATAAACCACTGTCAGGCCGAATGCTCTCATCATCAGTCCAACCATCCCACCCATCATGGCGATTGGCATAAATACAACCAGATTGGTGCCGGTGGAGGCGATGATCGGGATGATAACTTCCTTAGTCCCGTCAATCGCCGCCTTTTCCGGGTTGTCGTGGCGACTCAAATGCACCATCACGTTCTCCAAAATCACCAAGGCGTTGGAAATAAGCGTCCCGATTACCGCAGCAATGGCAAGCAGGGTCATCATGTTAATGGAAAAACCCGACATCCACATGGGAAACAGCGTAGAGATAATCGAGGTAGGAATAATGACTGCGGAAATAAAAGACATATCCCATCGGCCCAAAAACAGCAACAACAGGATTATAGTCAAAATGATGCCTATAAATATGTTCCATTCAGTATCCAGGGTTTCATTGACGATAAAAGTCGTGGTGTCGGTGGCGATTTCCAAATGCATTCCCTGCGGCAACCCTTTCTGGAACTCCGCCAGTCTCTTGCGCATCTGCTGAGAGATGAACACCGCGTTACCATCGGAAGCCTTATTGACGGAAAGGCCAACTACGGGTTTGCCCTTATAGCGGGCGATAGTAGAGATCTTCTTAAAGCCATCCTCTACTACCGCAATGTCCTTTAGGCGGAACTCTCCGCCGTCGGATGAGACCAGGAGAGTATCAGCGATCTCTTCTACGCTTGTGAATTCTCCGGTAAAACGCACGCTAAGAGCATCAAAACCTTTCTCGATATCCCCAGCAGGGACATTCTTATTGCGGGCCATGAGGGCCCCAACCACCTCGCTGATACTGATATAATGCTGCTTCATAAGCATGGGATCCAAACGGACATTAATCTGGCGCTTTTTGCCTCCGTATACGTCAACCTTGGCCACGCCGCGGATAGATGAGAATTTGGTCTTTAGAGTTTTGTCTGCGTATTCGTATATTTCGCGCAGGTCGCCGGAGTCACCGGTCAAAACTATGTCTAGCACCGGCTCGATTAAAGGATCGTATTTCTCGATTACCGGTTTTTCTATCGCGTCCGGCAGGTCGTTAAGGATGGCCTCAACTTTATCCTTAACCTCTATGGACTTGACATTGACGTCAGCGGAAAGCAGGAATTCTACGAAGATATATCCGAAACTATCATAGGACTGGCTTTTGAGTTTCTTGACCTCAGAAACCTCGGAAATAGCGTCTTCGATCTTTTTGACTACCAGTGTCTCCACCTCCAGAGGGGTCGCCCCCGGATATGCCACGGAAACCGTGACAATCGGAAAATCGACCTTCGGAGTCTTCTCAATCATCAGGTTAGAATAACTGAACAGCCCCAAGACCACGAATACCAACACGAACATGACCGTGGTGACCTTATGTTTAACAAAATACTCTATCATTGAGTCAATTCCTTCTTATCTGTTTTTCCGGCGTTTACTACCCGCAGCCGGTCATTATCCTCAAGCATACTCTGTCCGCTAAAGATTACTTTATCCCCGGATTGCAGCCCTTCGGAGATTATCGCGCCATAGCCGTTGCGTAACCGGATAACCACTTTGCCTTTCTTGGCGAAGCCATTCTCATCTTTCCAGACAAAATATTCGTCTCCGGCGATATCTAATACTTCATTGGAAACGGCTAATACGTTATGCAGCGTCGTGGTATGAGCGCGAACCACTAACGCAACTCCCGGATCCCGAGGCTTATTGAACTCTATTTCTACCGGAAACATACCGGCGTCCATATCTAATTCCGCGCCTATGCTTTTTAATCGGGCGCAAACAACAGATTTATCGGCCGGATCGTATATCTCTTGCCCTTCCCGAAGCGCATTCTTTACTTCACCGGTGACAAAACCGCGGGCAAGGCGTCCGTCAATAATTCTGACCGTAAACTGGGCGTAGACGGGGACATCCTCAGTCTTAATCACCCGAACCTCAACCGGCTTTCCGGCCTTCTTCCATTCCTCATAGAAACTGACGATTGCCTTTCCGCGAGCCGCCTTGACCGCCTGGATACGTATTACGACGGAAGCTAAACTAACGATAATAATTATTAAGTATACCGTCTCTCGCTTAAGGTTTTTCATATTCGTATTTTTCGGTTACTAATTTCTCGATTTTTGCCAGCGTTATATTTATATTGTAAAGCGTGGCTTCCTTATTGAGCCTTTGGTTAGTCAAAAGAAGTTCCGCAGTGTTAAGATCGGTGATACTGACCTGGCCAGAAGAAAACATCTCCTGTGTCTGTTTAAAGGCCTCTTCGGCAAGGTTTACTGCTTCGATGTTTGCTTCAAGATTGTCCTTATACTGTTCATATTCTAAATAAGCTTTCTTAAGCTCCAACAATAAATCTTTTCCTGCCTGTTCTTTCCTGAGAACAGCAATTTCTTTATCCGCTTTAGCTTGACTCAACTGAGCCTCCTTTGCTCCTCCCTCCCAAATCGGGATACTCACCTTAAGGCCGGCGGCAGAGTAATTATCGAGTTCGTCCCAAGCAGTAGTTTTATTGGAATCGCTGCGATAATTCATAGAGGCAAACGCCGAAATCGTAGGCAGAAAATTTGCATACTTGCTTTTTACGTTCGCCTCGGTAGAGTAGATTGTTTTACCAAGTTCCTGCAAATAAGGTTCATATGCGTACATGGCATTCACCAGCGTTTCATAATTAAAATCAGCATATTGTTCTTGAAAATTTCCCTCAAGTTCAATCTTCCGGTCAAGATCAATATCAATAATCCTTCTTAAGGTTTCAGTGGCGGCATCGAATTGGGTGCGGGCTTCATTGACTGCCGGAATCCTAGCCGAGACATCGGCATTCATTTTAACGATCTCATATTTCGAGCTACGGCCTCCGTAAGAGCGCTGCCCGAGCAATTTTTTATTCTCAAGAACATCTACATATGATTTCTCGGCTATAGCTAGCGTATTTTTAGCAAGCAGGCAGCTATAGTAAGTTAATTTTGCGGCAAAAATAACTTCTTGCCTGCTTGCTTCACTGTTAAAACGAGTCGCTTCGACCGCATTCTTAGCCGAATCTATTGCGTACATCACTTTGCCAAACGACCAAACAAGCTGCGAAGCGCTTAAGCCGTTATCTAATGAATGGTCGTAATACTTGCCGGCGGCTTTAGCCGGGTAATCCATATTGTTAGTCCAAGTCGATTGGCCGCTAATATGCAGCAATGCCTCGGAGCGAACTTCTCCGTAAACCCCCTTGCTTCTCTTAACCTCGCTATCCTTTATTTTTAATTCCTCGCTGTTTTCCAAGGCACGTCTGATAGTTTCATCAAGGCTAATTTGCAAAGCAGAACTTATCTGAGAACCATCTGCCAGGGCGATATTAAAGATAAACGCTACGATAGCACACAAACTTGTAATAAATAACATTGGTCTTTTCATTGCTGTATTATCACCTCTAATCTTCTTAGGAAAAGCCACAATCTATGCTCCGATATGAACATCATGTCATTCTATGAACATATGTTCATAAACATAATATAACATTCACAATACCTTTTGTCAAGGTGATTTTAATATTTTAGTAAACTATGCGGAATTGGTATTATGGTGGGAACTATTTATTTGCAGTACCGTTTAGGAATAATCTAAGAATTACGCCAGACAAATCAATTAAATTGTCGTTCTTCTCCTTCTTCTCTTCCAGCCATCTTTGAATAATCGTTTTTATAATAGAAGTAAACACCTCCGCGATCTGTCCCGCATCAAAATCCCTGCTGACAACTCCCTGCTCTTGCGCTTCCTTCAGTAGGCTTGTTGTATATTCTTGCATTTGTAGCCCGGTGGGAGATTTTAAGATTCTTCTTTCCGACAATAATTCGTTTCCCTCAGAAATAAATATACGAAAAAAATCCTGGTTCTTTTCAAAAAAGACTAAGCCTTCTTGCACAAAAATCTCCAGCTTCCTTCTTGTATCTTTCACCTGCCCTATCTTTTCCTTAATTGTAACTTGCAAACTTTTCATCTTCTCTTCAAGCAAAGCAAAATAAAGGGCATCCTTATCTTTAAAATGTAGATAAACCGTTCCGGTAGCGTACTGTGCTTCTTTTGCAATATCTCTTATTGTCGCCTCGTGGTACCCTTTTAAAGCAAATAAGTGCTCGGCTGCTTTCAGGATATCGGACCTGCGCAATTGCCTATCTCTTTCTTTTCTGCTTAACACGGTCATCTTTACTCCTATGAATTATGAATAATGTCTAAATAATGAACGATTGTTCACAATTAAATATAACATTCAAACAGTCTTCTGTCAAGGCAATTTCTAAAATTTGAGAGGTGAACCCGATAAGGACGCCCATACCTTGCCATAAAGGAATGGCAAGTATGCGGCTTTCTGCCGCAGAAATACGGCACGGCAGAAAGACTCTCTGTATATAGCTATATTTTAATTTTAAAAGAACTCCGTCCTCTCCTCTGCCCTCATAATTTTAACTATAAATAAAAGAGCGCCTTACGTATCTGTAAGACGCTCTTATGATTTATTGCGGGGGTGCGATTTGAACGCACGACCTTTAGGTTATGCATGCTACTACAGTTTTCACTGCTCTGTCATAAGCGCTTATGACAGATTTGTAGTCTGGACTATACCTTGACCGAAATTATCTCGGCCTCTGCCGTCTAGTCTCTACACCTTTCCGTTAGAAACTCTAGCGGACTTGGTTCGGTATTACCTTTTTTGACTCTGCGGCTCCACCGAATTTGGCAGACTATCCTTCGGCCGTTTCCGGCCGAGGAGCCCATCGGACAACACATTTGTGTCCATTGAGCCTAATGAGCTACCGGACTGCTCCACCCCGCGATATCTACCACTTATTTCATTATCTTAAGAGAAAGAACAAGGATAGCTATATTATACCATGCTATCCGCCTAAAGAAAGGCAATAATCTATTTTCTTTTACGGGACTATCTTGACTGGTATCTCCCCCTTACGCACCACACCCATCTTTTCCCGGGCAATCTTCTCCTGGTAAAACGGGTCTTTCTGTAACAGGTTTATCTCCTGCTGCAAAAGGGAGTTTTCTATATTCAACTTCTTTATCTTCTGGCTTAACTGGCGGTTCTTATCCCTTAATTCCTGTAATTTGGTAAACCCCGGGAGGAATAATATAAAAATAACAGCCAATATACCAAAAATCCAGAATGCCCTTTTTAATGTTTCCGGCATTATTTCTTCCAGATTTTCCCACTATAAATTGCCTTCTTGCCTAATGCCTCTTCTATGCGCAATAACTCGTTATATTTGCAAACCCTGTCCGTACGCGAAAGCGAGCCGGTCTTAATCTGGCCTACAGCCGTAGCTACTGCCAGATGGGCGATAGTAGTATCTTCGGTCTCACCGGAGCGGTGGGATATAACCGCCTTATATTTATTTTTCTTAGCCATTCTCACTACTTCCAGGGTTTCAGACAAAGAACCGATCTGGTTGACCTTGATTAATATGGAATTGGCAATCTTATCTTCTATGCCTTTTTTAAAGATCTTGGGGTTGGTCACAAATATGTCATCCCCTACCAGTTGAAGCTTCAGGCCAAGTGCAGATGTCATCTCCTGCCAGCCTGAAGTATCATGCTCGGAAAGGCCGTCCTCTATTGAGATAAGCGGATATTTATCCATCCAGCCTGCGTATATATTAATTAAGTCCGCGGAACTCTTGCGGGAATTCTCAAATTGATAGGCGCCATCACGGTAAAAAGAACTCGCCGCGCAATCTAAGGCAAGGAAAATATCCTTACCCGGCTCATACCCCGCCCTTTTTATTGCCTGGAGTATAAGCCCTATTGCCTCTTCATTGGATTTCAGGTTAGGCGCAAAACCCCCCTCATCCCCCACAGAAGTAGACAGGCCTTGCGATTTTAAAAGCGCCTTCAGGTTATGAAAAACCTCCGTAGCATACCTCAGGGCCTCGCTGAAAGTAGGTGCCCCAACCGGCATAATCATGAATTCCTGGATATCAAGGTTGTTGTCCGCATGCATGCCGCCGTTTAATATGTTCATCATGGGAACAGGCAGTATTTTAGCGCTATCTCCTCCCAGATACTTATAAAGGGGCTGCTTCTTAGATAAAGCCGCTGCCTTAGCCACTGCCAAGGAGACTCCCAATATAGCATTTGCCCCCAGCTTGGACTTATTATCCGTGCCATCCAGCTCAATAAGGAGTTTATCTATCTTATTAAAATCAGGGCTTAATCCTTTAATGCGTCCGGAAATTACCCCATTCACATTGGCAACCGCTTTCAAAACCCCCTTACCCAGGTATTTTGACTTATCCCCATCCCTTAATTCCAGGGCCTCGTTTTCTCCGGTAGAGGCTCCTGAAGGCACAGCTGAACGGCCCATCACTCCGGAATCAAGGATTACATCTACTTCTACCGTAGGATTGCCGCGTGAATCCAGTATTTGCCTGGCGAATACGTTCTTAATCTTGGCCATTTTTTCTCTCCTGTTGTTTAAATAGAAGTTTAGATTAGCATAATAGCATTTCTTAGTCAAGGGAAAACAGCCATACTGCTGCCTTTTTAGGATTATAAACAGCTGGGGAAAGATTTTAGTTGCAAGCATGACAGGGGTTTGCTACTATTTTCATATGCAAAAGGTAAGGATCGGGGTTATCGGGATAGGGCATTTAGGCAGTATACATGCCAAAATATATAAAGAAATAGAGAACTGCTCCCTGACAGCTGTCTGCGATATAGACCAAAGGCGCCTGGCAGAGGTATCAGGTGAATTAGGCGTAATAGGCTTAAACGACTACAGGCAGCTTTTTGGCAAAGTAGATGCGGTAAGTGTGGCAGTCCCTACTAAACTGCACTATGAAATAGCCGCGGCATGCCTGAAGCATAAAATCCACTGTCTGGTAGAAAAACCTTTTACCACCAACCTCAAAGAAGCAGACCGGCTCATTGACCTGGCTAAAAAAAATAAGCTCACCCTTCAAGTCGGCCACATAGAAAGGTTCAACTCCGCCTTCTCCGCCACCCAAAGACTTATTAAGGCGCCTAAATTTATAGAATGCCACCGCCTGAGCACTTTCCCCAACCGCTCCCTGGATGTCGGGGCAGTGCTGGATATTATGATCCACGATATAGATATAATCTTAGGGTTAGTCCCCTGCGGGATCAAAAAGATTGAGTCTGTGGGCGTAAACGTCCTTACGCCTTTTGAAGATATCGCCAATAGCCGTATTACCTTTAAAAACGGCTGTGTAGCCAACCTTACTGCCAGCCGCGTATCTGATGAAGTGATGCGTAAAATAAGGATATTCCAGGAGGATACCTATATTTCCCTGGATTATAAAGAAGCAAAGGCAAGTGTATATAAAAAAGAAGGTTCCACCATCACTAAAACCGACCTGCCCATTGAAAAGGAACAACCCCTCCAGAAGGAACTGAAGGATTTTATTGATTGCCTACTCCAAGACAGAGACCCCCTGGTCTCAGGCCCCGTTGCCCGGGAAGCCCTGAAGGTAGCCTTGACCATCCAAAAGCAGATATGGCAGAAATAAAAAACCTGATGATTATCTGCGGTGAGCCATCCGGAGACCTGCATGCGGGGAACCTGGCGCAGGAAATAAAGAAACTAAACCCCGCGATCAAGATCACCGGGGTAGGAGGCGCTTCTTTAAAGCGCTCAGCTGATGAGATCATCTGCGATATAAAAGAACTGGCTGTTTTTGGATTCTTTGACGTCATAAAGAAACTCCCCCGTTTCTTCCGTTTAAAAAGGACTGTTCTTGAGAAAATAGAAAAAGACAGGCCGGATGCGCTGATACTGGTTGATTTTTCAGGCTTCAACTTGAGGCTGGCTAAGGCCATAAATAAAAAGATCACTGTTATATACTATGTAAGCCCGCAGGTATGGGCCTCGCGCAAAGGCCGCCTTAAGACTATTAAAAAATATATCCATAAAATGGTCGTCCTCTTTAAATTTGAAGAGGAATTTTACCATAAATGCGGGATTGACGCTGTCTGCGCAGGACACCCTCTTTTAGACATAGTAACTCCCAGTCTAACAAAGCAAGAATTACTCTCAAGCCTTAAATTCTCACCCCATAAAAAGACCATCGCATTACTGCCGGGCTCGCGCAACCAGGAAATAAAGAATATACTGCCGATAATGCTCGCTGCCTCTTCTATTATCGCAAGAAAAATACCCTCTCAATTTATAATTGCCAAATCCCCGCATGTAGAAGAGAATATATATCTTAATGAAATAAACAGATTTAAATTAGACGTTAAGATGCTGGAAGGAAAAACCTATGACTGTCTGGAAATCGCGGATTTCTGCCTGGTCTGCTCCGGTACAGCAACCCTTGAGACAGCTATTATGCAGAAGCCTTTCTGTATAGTTTACAAGATGAATACGCTAAATTACCTGCTTTACCGGCCCCAGGTGAAAGTCCCTTATATCGGGATGGTAAATATAGTGGCGGGAGAGAATATTATCCCTGAGTTCATACAATTCAAAGCCAATCCGGCAAAGATAGCTGAAGAAGCCTTGAATATCCTGAATAACCCAGACCGGCTAAGACAGATAAAAGAAGGTCTCTTTAAGGTAAAGGCGTCTCTCGGAGAGAATGGGGCAGGCCTGCGCGCGGCAAAAATAATCCTGGACTACTTAACAAAGCAATAAACAACCCCCTTTTTATCCTGAAGATCTCTGCTAAGGGGACTCACTCAGAATTTCCTCTATAGTCTCTAATAAATCCTGATGATAGGCCAATTTATCAAAATAACCCCGGGCACCGACCTCCTGGCACCGCTCGGACAGACCACGGGAATCCAACTCTTTACAAGTCAGGAATAAAATATCAATTTTTCTTGTAGCGGCATTATTCTTTAGCTTCTTGGCAGTCTCATAACCATCCATCTTCGGCATAACGATATCCAATAAGATCAGGTCAGGCTTCGCAGACTTAGCCTTAGCCAGGGCCTCTTCTCCGCTCTGGGCGATTAAAACCGTATAGCCCTTGTTGTCCAGCCTCATTTTCATCAACTCCGCGGCATCCCTCTCGTCATCCACAATCAAAATCTTCTTCATTTTACTCCTCCCCCAAAAATAAAAAACGACTCTTACCTGGCATAAGAATCGTCGGTATAAAACTTTATTTTCCAGGCGCCATTTACCACCTCGCTTGGATTCTGTATCTATTCTTATTCTATCTCATACCTAAACCGCGGTCAATATAAATTCACCCTTTCTTTACCACCCTGAATGAGCAAAAGGCACGTTCACTCTTCCTTCCCCAGAAGGAGACCTCCCGTACTGACCAGGTATAGACCTGGCCGTCCTCAAAAATCCCGGAGTTGATCTCTATAAAGGGGATTTTCGCTGGCAGGGCCTGTTTGAAAATAAGATTGGAGGCATACATATTATAACCTTTATATAACCTGAATTCACAATGGTCTGCCTCTACCAGGTTGACTATGCTCCATTTAAATTCAAGAGAACCTTTCCCGGTCAAGACGGCTTCCTCGCTGACAGGGTGTATTAACCTGGGTTCAGGGGGCAGGCTAAGCCCACTTCCTGCCGAAGGAATACTGTAGCTTATGGCAAAAGAGGGCAAAAGTAATAACGTAGACATAAACGCCGCTGCCGCTAGAACCAGTTTAATCGCTAAGCGCATTCTTGCCTCCTTTTAAGAATAAGTCTTAAATTAAGACGCAGCCTTTGCCATGGCAATACGTTCATCAATAGGCGGGTGGTCAAAGAAAAATAGCTTTATCAGCCAATGCGGATTACGGTCAGCCAGATTCTGCAGGGCGAGTTTTTCCATCGCGGAAATAAAAGCGCTGTTGTGGCCGGTTACCTTAACCGCTAATGCATCTGCCTGGCGTTCAAACCTGCGGCTGAGATAATTCTGCAAAGGCTGGATAATTATCCCCAGGACAAACATATATATTATTATCAAGGGGACAGCTGCGATATCCGTTAGAGAGGAAAGCCCGAAAAACCTCAAAGGCAAAGCGCTTGTTGAAAACAACAGGTATAAAGAAAATATAATCGCGCAGGAATTGATAAGGACAAGCTTTAAAAGATGCCTGAGGCGGTAATGGCTGAACTCATGGGCCAGGATTACTTCTATCTCATCAGGGCTGTATTTACCCTTCAGGGTATCCGCAAGCAGTATGCGCTTACCGGAGCCTAAACCGACAAAGGCCGCGTTTGCCTTCAGGGTCTTCTTGCTGAAATCTATCTCATAAACGCCCAATAATTTAACCTGCATCTTAGAGGCTAATGCCAGGATGCGTTCTTTAAGGGCAGTATCGGATAAATCTTTATATTTAAAAAACAGGGGTATTATGACCAGGGGCGTGAGCTTTGCCAGGACTAAACTGAAGAATATCCAGAATAAAGAAACAATGGCCCACCATGTTGCAGGATAATGCCTGGCCAGGTAATAAAAAGCGCCTAAAAGAATAAGCAGAATAACATAAGATAAGATTGCCGCTTTGAACTGGTCCTTAAGCCAGCCGGAGAATTTCTGTCCGGAGAGGGAAAATTTATGCTCCAGGATAAAAGATTGGTATAGATTAAGCGGAAAATCCAAAAGGTAGTAACCAGAAAAGAGGATTATTGAATATAAAGGAAGGGTGAAAATGCCGCCTGCCGCATTTTCTATATGCATTGCCAGGGTCTTTGCCAGGCCGAAATATTGAAAAATAAAAAGCAGGCCTAAGATGTATACGGTATCTAAAACAGCCAAACCGTAACGCAAGGAAGAATAACGCTTAGCCTGCCCTGCCCTTGCGGTATCCTCAACAACCATTCTTATGCCTTTGCCTTTTTCTCCTGCGGCAGGACATTAATACATGTCCTCATCTTCCCGCCGGGGGTCTTCCTGCGGGTAAAATAAACCTTCCCCGGGCATAGGGCAAAGACCGTGCCCATGCCTTTTACGTTCTTGCCCGGTTTGTAGGTATTTATTCCCCTGCATAGTATCTCCCCCGTCTTTACCGGCTGCCCTGCGGATACCTTAATCGATTCATCTTTCTTGGGTGTTGCCTTTCCACCAGCCATATGATTGCCTCCTTATATCGCCCTTATCACCCCTGCGGATGCCTCAAGCGGATTTAACAAATGAAAAAATATAATAGCATACAACCTTTATTTGAGCAAGACTTCTTCGCCTTTCAAAGGAAGATAAACGGGTATCCCCTTTGCCGAAAGGCTGTTAAATAACACCTGAGATTGCTCCTCATCCCCGTGCACCAGGTACACGCCCTTTAAGGGAAGGCAGGATTGGATAAAATCTGCCAGGCCGTTCTTATCGGCATGCCCGGAAAAGGCATTTATCACCACTACTTCGGCATTAAGCTCATACTCAACGCCGAATATCCTGACTATCTTTGCCTTATCTACTATTTTCTTTCCCAGGGTATCCTTTGCCATATATCCCACCACCAGGACAATATTCCGGGAATCCTCAATATTATTTTTCAGATGATGCAAGATGCGCCCTGACTCGCACATGCCTGAACCTGCGATAATGATCATCGAACGCTTGTCATTGTTCAGCGCCTTTGATTCTTCCTGGGCGCGTATATATCTTAAATTCAACAGCTCAAAAGGCCCCTCTCCTTTTTCTATGGCCTTGCGTGTTAGGGGATTCATGTAATCCAGATGGTATTTAAATAAGTCGGTGATGTCTGTGGCCAGGGGACTATCCACATAAATGGGGATAGCAGGTATGGCATTCTCCTTCAGGAGTTCAGCCAGAAAATATATCACCTCCTGGGCGCGTTCCAGGGTAAATGACGGAATAAGTATTTTACCTTTGCGTTCAACCGCCCGGTTTATGGCATCGGCAAGTTTGTGCTTTGCCTCCTCGATGGGGGCATGCAGTCTTGCCCCGTATGTGCTTTCGATCACCAGATAATCAAGCGCAGGCGGCAGGACCGGGTCATTAAGCATGGGCAGGTTCTTTCTGCCCAGGTCCACCGCATATCCCAACCGTATATTGCGCGGGCCTTCTTTTATATCCAGGGTTATAATGCTTGAGCCTAAGATATGCCCGGCATCATAGAGGGTGACATGGATATCCTTGTTCAGGCAGAACCTTTGATTATAGGAAAGACAACGGAATATCTTGCCTGCCTTTATTGCCTCCTTACGCGTATAAAGAGGCCTGCGCAAAGGAAGGCCGAGCCTGCGGTTGATCTTATTGAGGTAACGGGTGTCTTCTTCCTGTATTTTGCCTGAATCCTCAAGCATGAGGCGGGATAGATCCTTGGTGGCATGCGTGGTATATATTTTACAACTCAGCCCCCTCTTTATCAGGGTAGGGATATTTCCGCAGTGGTCTATATGCGCATGGGATAAAATAAGGGCGTTTAATTTACGGGGGTTATAATTCAGGACAGTATTTACCTGGTAAAATTCATCACGGTGGCCGTGGAATAACCCCGCGTCCAAAAGGATACCGCAGCGGCCGGTAGAGACCATGTGGGATGAGCCTGTTACTGTCCTGACGCCGCCTAAGAATTTTATGGTTACCGGCATGATACAGGAAGTTAAGTTACAAAGAGGTTGCGGGAGGAGAATTTCCCGTCCGTGGTCAGGTTGACCCCCAGACGTTTAAGCCCTACCTCATCCCCCGGGGTGGGTATATGGGTCATATGCACTTCGCATCCTTTTAATTCAATTAACCTTTGCATGGTCAATTCGGCGGTATGGTTGGTAGTGGCGCTGATGGAAAGGGCGATAAGCGTCTCCTCTAAATCCAGGCTTTCGGAGTCAGTATCCAATATCCCCTCTTTTAATTTCGCGATCTGGCTTATAACATGCGGGGACAAAAGGAGGATCTCATCCGGTATATTAGCCAAAACCTTTACCGCGTTCAATATCAGGCTGGATGCCGCATGCATAAGTTTTGAATTCTTTCCCGTAATAATCCTGCCGTCATTTAACTGGATGGCCGCTCCGCAATATATGCCTTCATGGCCTTTGCCTTTTGCCTCTGCCTCCTCCGCCGCCTTCCTGGCTACTTCCACCACCAGCCTGTCCGTAATCTTAACCCCTAATTCCTCCATCAGGAGCACAACCCTTTCCACTGTTTCCTTTTTTTCTATCCCCAGGACATACTCGGTATTATACCTGAAATACCTGCGGATTAATTCCTGCTTGGATGCCTCCTGCACAATCTTATCATCCACAATGCCGAACCCCGCGCGGTTAACCCCCATATCGGTAGGAGAATTATAAGCGGGCAGATTGACATTTCTTTCAAATATCTTGCCCAATATGAGTTTTAGTATGGGAAAACTCTCCACATCGCGGTTATAGTTTACAGCCATCTTATTGTATTTATTCAAATGAAAGGGGTCAACGAGGTTGAAGTCCTGTATATCCGCGGTAGCCGCCTCATATGCCACGTTCACCGGATGTTTAAGCGGAAGGTTCCATATCGGAAAGGTCTCAAATTTAGCATACCCCGCGTTTACGCCGCGCTTGTTTTCGTGGTAGAGCTGAGAAAGGCAAATAGAGAGTTTCCCGCTGTTAGGCCCGGGGGCAGTAACCACCACAATCGGCCTCCTGGTCTCTATATACTCATTCTTGCCGAAACCCTTCTCACTGGTTATTAAATCCACATCCGCAGGATAGCCTTCTATGGGATGGTGCAGATAAACCTTGACGTTCCTGCGCTCCAATTTATTTTTAAATACTACGGCTGAAGGCTGGTTGGTAAAACGCGTAATCACCACCGCCAGTATATCCAGCCCCCATTTTCTCAAGTCATCAATCAACTTGAATGTGGCGGCATCGTAAGTAATGCCAAAATCGCCCCTGACCCTGCCCTTTTCTATATCCGCGGCATATATACAAAGGACGATATCAATCTTATCCTTCAATAACTGCAATAATCTTATCTTTACGTTAGGTTCATACCCCGGTAATACGCGCGCGGCGTGGTAATCAAAACAGAGTTTCCCGCCAAACTCCAGGTAAAGCTTATTGTCAAACTTCTTTACCCGGTCTAAAATAGCTGCGGTCTGTTCTTTAAGGTATTTCTCGTTATCAAAACCTATTTTCTTAGGCATATTTTTCTGATCCCCCAAACCAACAGTCATATTATATTAGAAGGCTTGAGGGTTGTAAAGACAATATAGCCGGAGATAGGATAGTAACCTCTTGCGGTCGGCTTAAAAAAGAGGCGTTCGCATGCGAACGCCTCTTTGTGCCCTCTCTTTCAACCCTGCCTACACTAAACCCTGCTCCAACATAGCCTCAGCTACCTTCACAAAGCCTGCGATATTGGCTCCGGTGACATAATTTATATAGTTGTTCTCTTTGCCGTATTTGACGCACTGCTCATGGATTGCAATCATAATCCCGCGCAGTTTATTATCTACCTCCTCGCGCGACCAGGAAAATCTCATGCTGTTCTGGCTCATCTCTAATCCGGAAGTAGCTACACCCCCGGCATTAGAGGCCTTACCGGGCGCATAAAGTATTTTAGCCTTCTGAAAGACCTCAACACCTTCCGGAGTCGTGGGCATATTCGCCCCTTCCCCGACGGCAATACAGCCATTCTTTACCAGGGCCTTGGCATCAGCCTCGCTGATCTCATTCTGGGTAGCAGAAGGAAATGCGATATCGCATTTAACGCCCCAAGGCCTCTCATTCTCAAAATACTTACAATTGAATTCTTTGGCGCATTCTTTGATGCGGCCGCGCTTGACATTCTTAAGCTCTAAAACAAAATCCAGTTCTTTCTTATCAATGCCGTCTTTGTCGTAGATAAACCCGTTGGAATCTGACATGGTCACGACCTTGGCCCCCAATTGAATAAGCTTTTCTATTGTGTACTGGGCGACATTACCGGAGCCGGAAACCGCGCAGACTTTGCCTTTAAAGGATTCGCCTTTCGTTTTAAGCATCTCCTGCACAAAATAAACACAGCCGTAACCGGTAGCCTCCGGGCGGATTAAACTACCACCCCAATTCAGGCCCTTGCCGGTCAAGACACCGGTAAATTCGTTACGCAGCCTCTTGTATTGCCCGAAGAGATACCCGATCTCTCTTCCCCCTACGCCGATATCTCCGGCAGGCACATCCGTATCAGGGCCGATATGCCTGAAAAGCTCTGTCATAAAGCTCTGGCAAAAACGCATTACCTCGGCGTCAGATTTGCTTTTAGGGTCAAAATCAGAACCGCCTTTGCCGCCCCCCATAGGCAGCGTAGTCAGGCTGTTCTTAAACACCTGCTCAAAGGCCAGGAACTTCAGGATACCGAGATTAACGCTGGGGTGAAAACGCAGCCCTCCTTTATAGGGCCCGATGGCGCTATTCATCTCAATACGATAGCCGCGATTAACCTGGACCTGGCCCTTATCATCCATCCAGGGCACGCGGAACATAATTACCCTCTCCGGCTCAATCATCCTTTCTAGGATCTTTGATTTTTCGTATTTCGGATTCTTTTCGACAAAAGGCGTAATTGACTCTACAACTTCCCGCACTGCCTGATGGAACTCCGGCTCATTTGGGTTCTTTTCAATAACCTTATTCATAAAATCTTCCACCTTTTTTGACATCCTTCCCTCCTTATGTTATGTCCCTGAAATAGCTTTCAGGGGCCTCTCTTATCCAGGTAAGTAATGATGCCGGATGCTGCTTTCTTGGCCATGCCCATGGCCTCAATAACTGTGCCTTCCCCCCCCACGATATCGCCTCCGGCAAAAACCCCCCTGATAGAGGTCTCCATAGTTTCATTATTCACGATGATATCTCCATATTGATCTGTCTTTAACCCGGGGGTGACTTTAGTCATTATCTGATTGGCCTTAAGGCCTACGGCAATGACCCCCAAATCGCATGAAAGCTTAAAATCACTGCCAATTATATCAACCGGCCTTCTCCTGCCTGAACTGTCCGGCTCACCCAGCTGGCAGGCCAGGCAGCTGATTTTCTTAACAAAACCCTTTTCATCTCCGCTGAATTCCTGCGGCTTGACCAGAAACCTGAAATTCACTCCTTCTTCCCGCGCATGCTCTATTTCCAGCCTCCTGGCCGGCATCTCTACTTCCGTGCGCCGGTAAAGGATAGATGTATCCGCTCTGATGCCGTTTATCTTCTGTAGCCTCAAGGCGACCCTTGCGGCATCCATAGCGGTATTGCCTCCTCCGATAACGATAATATGCCCTCCAATATTCACCGGGGTATGAGAACGGGGAAATTCATAGGCGGACATAAGATTTACCCGGGTCAGGAATTCATTGGCAGAATAAATATTGCAAAGGTTCTCTCCTTTGACCCCCAGAAAAGAAGGGATCCCTGCCCCCAGCCCCAGAAATACCGCCGAAAAACCTTCTTTCAGGATTTCATCCAGGCCCTTGGTTTTCCCTACGATAAAATTGGTGACCACCTCTACCCCGAGATTGCCCAGGTAATCTATTTCAGAATCCAGGATATCCCTCGGCAGCCTGAAAGGCGGTATACCGTACCTGAGCACCCCGCCGGTTTTATGTAACCCCTCAAAGACCACTACCTTGATCCCCTTCCTGGCTAATTCTCCGGCGCAGCATAACCCTGCCGGGCCTGAACCTACTACCGCTACTTTATATTTAGAAAGATTGTTTTCATCATTTTTAGGGACTACCAGTTTGTTCTTCATCCCGTAATCGCCTACAAACCGTTCCAGAAAATGGATATTTATCGCCTCAGGCGAGGCATAGGTGAGGCCTTTTTTAGTCAACACGCATGCCTTGCGGCACTGGTATTCCGCAGGGCATATCCTGCCGCAGAGAGAAGGGAAATTGTTCTTCTGCCGGATTGTAAAATAGGCATCCTTATAATCCTTGCGGGTAATATGGTAAATGAAGCTTTTGATATCTATGCCCACCGGGCAGCCCGCTATGCAAGCGGGATTTTTACACTGCAGGCAGCGAGAGGCCTCTTTCAACGCTTCTTCTTCGTTATAGCCCAAGACAACCTCATCAAAATTGGCTGACCTTATCTGGGCTTCCAGTTCTTTTACCTTTACCGGCTCTTTCTTCATGACCATAAGGAAATGTACCCTAAACCGCCTTCAGTTTACAGATATGCTTTTCTTTATCCGCATAAACAGCATTGCGCTTCATCAGCTCATCCCAATCTACTGCCTGGGCCTGAAATTCCGGGCCATCCACGCAGCTGAATTTTACTTCTCCTGCCACAGTAACCCGGCAACAACCGCACATCCCTGTGCCGTCCACCATTATGGCGTTCAAGGATACGATTGTCTTTGTGCCAAATCCGCCTGCGACAACAGAGACCTTGCGCATCATCGGCAGGGGGCCTACCGCATAAACCAAATCATATTTATCCCGGCTTAAAAGCTCCTGCAATATATCGGTAGTAAAACCTTTCCTGCCGCAGGAGCCGTCATCAGTAATAGTATAAAAATCATCCGAGACAGACTTTAATTCATCGCTTAAAATCAACAAATCTTTACTCCTTGCCCCCAGTATGGTGGTAATACGGTTGCCTGCCTTTTTAAATGCCCTGGCTACGGGATAAATCTCAGCTATCCCCACTCCGCCGCCGACAACTATGACCTTGCCGTAATGCTTGATTTCTGTAGGATGCCCCAGCGGTCCGGCTAAAGCATACAATGAATCCCCGGGGTTTAATTTTCCCAAGAGCCCGGTGGTCAGGCCTGCTTCCTGGAAAATAAGGGTTATTACCCCATTATGTTTATCGGCATCCACCACCGTAAGCGGGACCCGTTCCCCTTCTTCGGATGCCATCAGGACTACGAACTGCCCGGGCTCTACCTTACGTGCGATATCTAAGGAAGAGACCTCTATGCGGATGATTCTTCCCACAGCAGCATCATTTAAAATCTCTTTATTGATTATTTTCATAGTAATATCTTGTTTTAAAGAGGATAAAATAAAAAAAAGACGCCCTCTTATCTTTCTTGAGGACGTCATTGTCCGTATCGTTCTTTACAGGTTTTTTATTATAATATAAAAAGCAACCCCGTCAAGCATTTTCTGCCTAAAATTTAAGCATCCCTAATAAGGAAACTACCCCTCTGCCTGAATTAACCACCATCTTATGGACTTCCTTGCATACCTTATGTCTTAACAGGTCCTCCAGGGCAATAGGCATGACTAAAGACCAATTATGCTTATCCACTGTCCCGGGGGTATTTATTCTCAAAGCATAAGGGTCTGCCTTAAAAACATCTGCCAGGCTCAGCCAGTCTGTAATAAGCTGTATGCAAAAGACCGCCCGCGAGGAAAGGGTAAATTTTAAGGCCAGGCCGATGAGTTCTTTACTTGCCTTCTCCTGCATAGGCCCCGGCATACCCAGGCGTACCCATAGTTTTTCTTTTTCTTTATAACTGTTTTTATACATATCAATAAAATCCTTTATCTCTTCCTCCCTCGTGCCTAAGGCCCCAATCAATACTTCAACAGAATTAACTGTATCCTGCCACCTGAGCCGGCCATGATAAGAAAGAAGGGGATTAAACAGCTTATCCTTAACACGAAAATAATCTATGCCTCTTTCTAGGCACCTGCGCATAAAAAGCCCCTCATCAACTGTCCCCGCCTCATTTTCCCACCAGGCTGCCCAATTAGTAGTATCGTGGGTAGAAAGCATGGCTACAGATAAGAACCGGTATTCTCCAGGTTCAAGGAAATCATGCCTCACCTGCCAGTCTTTTACCCAGCGCTGGACATCATTGCCTGGTATGCCCATTTCCAAAAGTATCTGTGTACATGCCTTTGGTATTACCCCCAGGTCCTCGGCGCACAAAAGCATGTCCGTAGCCTCTTGCATAACCGACAATATCGCCTGGGCCTGCGGCCTCCATCTGTCTTCCTGGGGCGGGTCAAAAAAACCGTTGAGGCCCTGGTTTTCCTGCGGCTCTGTGTAAGGTATGCTCCATATACGCAACAACCCAACTACATGGTCTATCCTTAAAATATCATAATAATTCTGGGCATATTTCAGTTTCTCCCGTAAATACCGGTAGCCGTCTCTAGCTATAGCTTGCCAATTATAAGTAGGCATACCCCATCTCTGGCCTTTAGCGCAATACATATCCGGCGGGGCGCCTGCTGAGTATTCCAATTTAAAGAATTCCGGATGCGCCCAGACATCGGCGCTGTCGCGGGAAACAAGCAAAGGCAAGTCTCCTTTCAACAAGACGCCTTTTGAATTGACGTATTCCCTGGCCCCTTTAAACTGTAAATACAGCTGCCATTGCATCCATACCTGGAACATTATCTCTTTCTCATGCTCCTTGTAGAATGCATCCAGGACAGAAGGTTTACGGTCCTTATAATCCTCCTGCCATTCATACCAGGGCCTGCCGCCCTGGTAATGCCTGATTACTTGAAAAAGAGAAAAGTCCTCAAGCCAATAAGCGTTATCCTTTTTGAATTTATCAAAAGGGGCCAAGCCAGCACTATCTTCTTTTAAAAATACCTCCCAAAGCAGCCTCATCTTCTCCTGTTTTATACCGTAATCAACATGCGCCCTGCCCAAAGGATAGGTCTTTCTTATTCTTTCTATCCCATCTATGACATAATTCCTGTTTGCGCATAATATCTTATCCAGGCAAAGATAGGAAGGCTCCAGGGCAAATGAACTCACGGAATCATAGGGGCAAAATAACGGCCCCATTTCATTCATGGGCAAAAGCTGAATTATGGAATTTGCGGTCTTAGCGCACCAGTCCGCAAGCAGTTTCAGGTCCTCAAGATCTCCTATACCTAAACTTTTCTTTGAATATACACAGAATAAAGGGACAAGGACCCCTGCCCTTTGTTTTATGCCTATACGCAGCCATTTATCCCGGTAGGAAGTATTGATGAGTTGGTCTTTTAAGGTAGGCCTTTGCATATTTTATATATATTAACCTACGGCAGAGGCGCGGTCAAGGCAAATCAGTTGCCCCCACCACCCATATGGAAGGATAGACCCGCATAATAAAGGGGACAGTTTCCGTCATAATCCCAACCGGGGACAGACCACGCCATATCTTAATACGAAGTCATCTAATATGAGTACGAAAACCAATTATTCGTTTCTCTTTTCTTGGCGCTGGTCCCAATAGTTTCTTAAGCGCATCAAAAACTATTTTAAATCGAACATCATATTTCTTCTCCATAGCTTCGACTTTCCGCTTCAATTCTATGTAAGTCAGAGCCATCCGTTTTAGATTTACAAAAGCGCGCATAATCTGAATATTTACCAATACAGCGCGTCTGCTACGTAGAACGCTTGAAAGCATAGCCACGCCCTGCTCGGTAAAAGCAAAAGG